>Ga0209085_1001182_pt1 | contig 16608 bp, 23 predicted proteins | sample C_131016_EF_Meta_FD_187310 | JGI IMG/M metagenome (GOLD analysis project Ga0209085, IMG submission 187310) | Freshwater microbial communities from Lake Croche, Canada to study carbon cycling - C_131016_EF_MetaG (SPAdes) (version 2) | ecosystem: Environmental > Aquatic > Freshwater > Lake...
CCAAGGGATTCAAGTCATTTGACGACTATCGTGGTCCAGACATGAGTCAAGCCAGCAACCCCATGTACTTCCGAGATTTCTTGAATGCTTTTTCTCGAGTGCCAGGTGCAATGGTAACAGCCAGCATGTCTGCTGTGGCACCACAGCCGGCCATGGCCGAAAGTGTTGAGTCTCACGCTGGTCGTTTGTTCCGCGAACTGCAACAGTTCAAGGGTTGATCAGCATGCGAGCCCGAGAGTTTGTGGCTGAAATGCGGCAGGGAAAATTAAGCACCCGCCATCAGTCTGCCACAGTGGGCCTGAATGTGTTTAGTGATAGTGAAAAAGCCAACAGTGACTATACTCTCAACCGTGTGATGATGGCAGCGGCCATGGCTGACGGGTCCAATGAAGCAATCAAAATGAATGGCAAGAGCTGGGTAGGAAAAGCTCGCACAGCAAGTCCGTACACCGAAGTTGAACAAAACATGCTCAAACAAGCATTCAAGGCAGCAGGTGCCAACTGGGAAGATCTCAACTGCGGTGATCTGGACAGTGAGGAAGTGAAATCTACCAATAAACAAAGCCCAGTGCAAGGATTTGGTGGATTCCGGTGAGAGCTCGAGAGTTTGTGTCAGAAAGCCGTGTGGGATCAATTGCCCCGGATGTGGGCCGTGCCTTGCCCGGTGCGTTCAAGATACCAGCACTGAAAAATCAAGATCCTTACCTGCAGTATCGTTTTGGTGTGGCCATTGCCGGAGCCAAAGGTGCTGCCCAGCGTGCTCAAGACAGCGTGCCCGACTTTGATGGCCGTGAATCAGTGTTTGGAGAAAATGAAATTGTGGTCAGTTATGATCCGCATGTGGTTGACTACATTCACGATGCGCTCAAGGCCATGGGCATGCCCGCCAGTGATGCAGTTCAAATTGGCACCATGACCAGTGACGAAGCCCAGGATGTAGAGGCCACCAGTCCGGTGATGCCGTTCCGGGGATTTTAACTGGCCTGATTCAACACCGGATTCCAAATATCAAACACCCAGCGGTCGTAACCTTGCTGTTCTAGATATTCAAACGGAATCCAACAGTAGCCCTGATCTCCCCAGGCAGTGCCAAAACTGTTTTTGGCCAAGAATTGTCGCTCGGGCAGTCTATAGCCCACCATGCACATGGCATGTCCACCGCGACCCTGTTCGTCCGGCTCAGGCATGGGCACCACAGGATTCCCAGCATTCACACTCATGAAACTGTCGTAAATTTCCATGCCAAATATCACGGGTCTTTCTTGATCTAGTGCTGGTATCATGTCTTGTACTGTGTCCAGGCGCTGATAATTGCGCAAGGATCTTGACCGGGCATCCTCAAAACTCTCGTCACTGGGTCTCACTGCAAAGTTTTTTACATTGTAAGGCCACAACGCTTCACTGCAGATGCCATGGTCCCGCACGGCCTTGATCACATCTCTGAGATAGGCTCCAGAGTCTTGATTGATGCTGTTGTCAATCTCTCGTGCATTGTAGTACACAAACAAACGACTCAGTTCCGCAAAGTTTTCGGGCGCCTGTCGTCGAACCTGCAGCTCGTAGGCATTGGCCATGGCGTCACTGGCACAACTGCCCAGATCCAGTTGATTGTCCACGGCGCTGGCCCACTCTCTGAGATCCACCTGTGATCGTGGTTCGGTCCGGGGTGGCTGATAGATCCAGTCCCGATCATCTCGTGGACTGGATTTCAGTAGGAAACGACTCACTTGACTTCGGGCACATAAGCAGGTGCAGTCTCGCCCACTATGTCCTGGTAGTCTTCCATGGTCAACTCACCCTCTTGATTGACCAGTTCAATCATTTTTTCTGCAATTTTGTGCAGGTCTTGATCAGTGGTGGTGTTTTCTTGAGCATATTCCATGAGTCGGATCATGAGTGGCACATCCAACACAATTGTATTGTCAGCACCATCATACACCAACCAAGCACTGGCGCCAGTTTTTGGCACAGCTGATGCCCAGGCAGCACACCACCAAGTGGGTTTCACTGTGGCATTCCAACCAAGGCAATGCTTTGTGGCAGCATCATAGTTCTTGCAGTTACGGCATTTTTGGCCACGGGGTGCTTGCCCGCGCCAGGCTGGTTGATAGCTGGGCGGCAACGACTCTGGAATGGCAGTGCCATCGGGATACCGGTTGGATCTAGTATATCCAGCAGCGGCACCAAACACATGAGCCGCCATGGGATGCTCAAAATGTTCTTCTGTGATATTGTGTGTGACTTTTTTGTACATGATTTTACCTTACATGATGTTCCAGCAATCATCGGCAAATATCAGTATGAGACTGCCGCTGGTTCCTAGTGTTTTAGATGAACTACCATCTATATTTTCGCCACTGGCTGCTTTGACTGTGATGCTGCCATTTGCTCGATTTTTGATATAGTAAACTTTGCCATCCACGCCTTTTGGCAGTGTTATGGTAATGTTTTTTTCAGTGGCACCAATAAAGCAATCGCTCGCAGTAGCGGTGTAACTATTGCGAGTGATTTTCGTATTGACCTGGCAACAGTCACCGCCACCGCCGGTGGCCGATAGAACGCCCGCTGGTGTGATGGCAAGACCATTGCCCACCTGTACCACACCTAGACTGGTAGTGGTGGCAATTTCGGCATCCAGTGTGCCAGGCACAATGCCAGCAGGCTGCACCACACTAGGAGAGGGATTTTGTCGCAAGGCCACTCCGGCCAAGGTCACTTGTGGTGGTCTATTGTAGGCCATGTCAGTGCCTTAGATCAACTGCCACTCAACACCAGTGTACACCAGAGTGAGCGAACCATAAGGGGCATCGATTGTGGCCGTGGCAGCACCGTCAATGGTACCAGCTGCTGGTGTGATTGTGATAGGGGTTGCTGGAGTAGCCAAGCCCAGGCCATCCTTGATGGTGAATTGACGACCTGTAACACCAGCGGGCAATGCAACTGCCACTGCCACTGGACCAGGCACTTGCACACTGACCAAGTCATCGGTGTTGACCACAGTGACCGGAGTGGCCACAGCAATTCTCACAGCCACAGTTTGAACACCGCTGGTGCTGATGGTCACAACTTCGGCACCAGTGCCTGTTGTGGGGGTAACGGCAATACCGGCTCCTGCCAGTATGCTTCTTGGATTGTTGGTATATGACATTTTGTTTCCTTTTATAGTTGAATAATAGTGCATCTCACACTAGGTGTCACAGGTCGCACAGGACCAACCTGTGCGGGTACTGACAAAAATCGCAAGGCAGTGTCAGAACTCTGCCAGGCAATTTGTACTGTGTCTCCGGCAGTCAATGCCAGGCTGGCATTGGTGGCCAAGGGTGACTTGTAACTCATTACACAATGCTCCAACCGGCGCCATTGAACACAAACTGCAAGCTACCAAAATTGGTGTTGATAGTGGCCGCGGCTGCACCATCAACCAGTTGCCCCCCAGTGCCTTGTATGGTAATTGGATTTGTGGCTGCAGCACCAAAGCAATCTTTCACCATGTAGACTCGTCCCAGTGTGCCTGCAGGCAAGGTGATAGTGACCAAACCATTGGTCAGAACACACAAAAAGTAATCAGTGGCCAGTGCTGTGTAGGTTGCGGTAACCACATCCGTTACTGCTACTGGACTGGGATTACCGGGTGGGCCGGGTGGGCCGGGTGGTCCTGATCCACCATTGACAAAGAAGTCGGATCCCCCGCCGCCAAACTGTGCTATCACAGGAAACGCTGGTCTGCGTGCCAAGGGTCTGCGTGCCAAGGGTCTGCGTGCCAAGGGTCTTCTGGGACCAAACGAGCGATACATTAAAAAATTGTTAAACATTAGTCAGTTTCCTTTTTGTTGGTTTTGTTTTGCCCCAGTCGGTGTCCCAGTTGCAAAAATCCCTTTTCAATCAAGCCACGAATCATGGGCACCAGAGCTCGATTGTTCTCAGTTTCGGCTTGCACCAAGCTCTCCACGGCCTGATCCAGGGGTGGATCAATTGCAGGTGAGGGTGTTTCGAAAATTTTCTTCACTTGTTCAGTGTACACAGTTTCGGGTCTGCTCACGGGCAACACCGTTTCAATTGCAGGCACTGGCACAGACACTGGCTCGGGAGTTGGTTCTGGAGTTGGTTCTGGTGCCACTACAGGCTCAGGAGTTGGCTCCGGTTCAGGTTCGGCCATGAGTTCGGGTTCGATCACAGGCTCAGGCTCTGCTGCAGGCACAGAAGTGGCTGCAACTGGCTCTGGCTGTGGTGTTGATACTGCAGGCGCTGCAGCAGGTGCTGGTGGCGATGCTGGTGCAGCCTGGGCATTCACATGATTGTACAACTGTAGAGCACGAGCCACCACATCTGCTTCGGATGGCATGGCGGGCACCGGCGGGAACGGCAATTTCACACCCCGAGTTTTCCAGGCATGGTCACTGTCAGTGGTCCACTGGGTGTAGGCAGCGGCTCGTTGTTTGAGATAGTCTTCGTTCAGCAGATGTCTAGCCAGCTTCAACATTTCCATGCGCCGGCGTATTTCCACAAATTCAGCTTCGGTGGTCATGTTATTTTCCCAAGATCATGCTCAGCACGCTGAGTGCAGTGCCTGTTACCAGACTGGCCGCTGCACCCAGCAAAATTCTCATGAACATTCGATTGCGATCGTTGATTTTGGCAATTTCAACTTCGCTGCGAGCAATACGATCTTCCAAGGCACGATATCGTTGCTGGGCCATCACAACATGTGCTTCCAGGTCCACAAACTCAATGTTTTTGCCTTTATCAATGGTGATTACTGACATGGCTGGCTCCTGGACTATTCAGTAAACGACAGTGGAAACTGTGCCACTATGCCTCGACTGAGTATGTCGGCTATGCTGGAGTAACCACGGTTCACATGATTGGGTATGCCAGTCACAGCCACCTTGAGTATGTTGTCCAAGGCCACTGAGTCAGCAGCAAAGTCGCTGTCTATTCTGGCCTGGAAATCCTCCACCCAGAACGCAGTGAGATTGGTCATCATTTCTATCAGCAGGTCTCGTGGATAGTAGGAGGGATTTTGCTGATTGAGATAGTCAGCCCACTCATAGATCTGCTTGTCCCAGATGGTTCGATATACCGAGATATCTTGCTTGGTTACCAAGGCTTCTACTACCTTGACACCGTTGAGCGTGATCACATTCAACAGATTGCCAATCTTGGTACCCGAAGTGATGCCATAGTAGGGCACAAAGAAATCACCAATGAAGTTGGCATTTCTGCTGAGATTTCGTTCCACAGCAGGTGTGCTGCTGAGATTGCCCAGCCTACTGACCGAGTAGTTGATCATGCCCAGTGAATATCTGGTCCAATAGGTGCGTGAATCCATTCTAAACACCAGGGTGCGTTCGTTAATCACTGCACTGGGCAAGGGAGGAAGAACACCTGGGTTGGTAGGTATCATGGCAGCACCGTAGTGTTCTTCTTTGATGTCGTGAGTGATTTTTTTATACATGATGATTTATTATCTAAACTTTTCAGGAAACTGTTGAGTTATCATGAATGCTATTTGACTGGCTAAATCTGGAGCGTTGTTGAATGGTGCAAACAGCAACGGTCCATTGGCAATGATTTGTCTGGCATACTCGGCTGAGGCACTATCCTTGATCCAATCTTGACCGGCTCGCGAACTGATCTGATTCACAACAGATTGGTAGTACTGTAACAGATATGTTGCAAGATTGGGATATCGATTGCTCCACCATGTGGGATTCCATGAAGTTATCAGTGCAGCCAGGGCATTCAAGTGATCAAGTGCAGCAGCAGCAGGAGTATTCCAGTCTCCTTTGGCCGCAGCAGCAGACACAGTGTCTTCAATGGACTTGGCGAACTCGGCAATGTGGCCTACTGCAGCCTCTGCTGAAGATTTTCCGTAGTAAGGTTCGAAAAATGGACCAAACGCAGCAGTTAACTCAGTTAGTTGCTGTTTGTTGTATCCTAATGCTGGGTCATTGGTGCCTGTTCCTGTGATCACATTTCGAAGTGCTGTGTTAAATTCAGTAAATTGTTTTTTTAATTGACTAAAAAATTGCTGGGATGTTGGTGTCATTGGCCAGGCAACACTCATTTTGGTGTCACCATCAACCATTTTCTTGATCTCTTGAGCCATGGGATGATCAAAGTGCTCTTCCACAATACTGTGTGTGACTTTTTTATACATGTTGATATTCCTGGTTTACCAGCCAATTACTGTGGGCGTGGCAATTTGATTGATGCCAGCTGCTGTGCCGGTGTTGATGAGACTTTGATTGGCCACGGCACTGCCAATTATGTTGTTGGCAGAATAATTGCCATAACCGCCCCAGCCACCGCCGTAGCCCCATGCGGGATAACCATAGGCTGGATAAGGATAAGGAAAACTTCTATAATATGGATACAAATAACCTGTGTACATGTTGTGCCCCTTTGTTGTTGTTATAATAAAAGTGAGTTGGTGTTACCCAACTCACTGGTCGATTTGCTTAGATTAACGGATAGCCACCATAGCCGTAGCCATAGTAGGGATAAAAAGAACCCCAGCCGCCTTGATAGGGATAACCTATGCCAGCTGCCAAGTATCCTCTAGGGTAGCCCCAGCCGCCGTAGCCGCCGTAGCCTCCCCAACCTCCCCAACCTCCGTAACCCCATGTAGATCTATACATAGAGATACTCCTTGATTAGTTGATACTTGTAGGAGTAGAAGACTGTGTAGTACCTGTCATGGTGCCTGTGTTGACCAAGCCTTGTGTGCTGATGGCGCTGTTTAACGCATTCAGTGCACTGTTAGTGCTGGCGCTTTGGTAAGCAGCAACAGCACCACCGTAGGCCAGACCCAAGCCACCATACAAACCATTCAAGCCTGTGAGGGCTGTGTTGGTGTTGATCAGGGCTGTGTTCAAGTTTTGTGTGTTCAAACCATTGATCAGACCACGAGTAGCTTCGCCTTGCTCCATGATCAAGCGTTGTTGAGCAGCAGCAGTAGCACCGATAGCAGCGTCTGTACGACCAGCAGCCAACATGGTTTGCAGTGTGCCTTCGCTGGTGGCTTGCTTGAGGTCAGCCAGTGCGGATGCATCGTGCAGGGCCACTTGCATGGCGCGGTTGTTGATGTCGTTGGTTTGTGCCACTTGCAGTTTGTAGTTTTCAAAGATACTGTCGGATACCTTGGTCTTGGTGTCTTGAATGTTTTGCAGCAATGAAAAGAACGGATCAGTTGTGAGTGTAGTCATGTCAGCCATTTTATTAATTCCTTAAATTATAAAATTTCCAGGTTATTGGTCCCGGATGTGAGCGCAAAACAGAACCATTCCGCTTTGCCACATTAATACTTAGAACTTTACAGGGTAGTCGATCCACCTGCTTCAGTATGGATCGCACACCAGTACTAGTGGTAGTAGCATTGGCATGGTCAAAAAAAAGACACTGCGGGTGACAGTGTCTTTAAAGGCTGCTTGTATACAGCTAAATTGATCAGCCAATTGATTCTGATCTGGAAGATTGTACAGTAGCGTTGGCATTGCCAGTGTTGATGAATCTCTGACCACTGGTGGCACTGTTGAGTGCATTGATTGCGGTGTTGGTGGACACTGACTGAGCAGCACCCACAGCACCACCATAGGCCAAGCCCAGGCTGCCGTATTGACCGTTGAGGCCAGTGAGTGCAGTATTGGTGTTGATCAAGGCGGTGTTCAAGTTTTGCGTGTTCAATCCGTTGATCAGGCAGCGAGTGGCTTCGCCTTGTTCCATGACCATGCGTTGAGTTTCGCTGGCAGTTCTGGCAATGGCAGCGTCGGTGCGTTGTGCAGACAGCATGCTTTCCAGGATGCCTTTGCTCACAGCAGCTTTGAGGTCAGCAAAGGAAGATGTATTGTTTAAGGCCACTTGCATGGCACGGTTGTTGATGTCGTTGCTCTGGGCAACTTGCAGCTTGTAGTTTTCGAATATGCTGTCTGACACCTTGGTCTTGGTGTCTTGTACATTTTGCAACAGGGCAAAAAATGGATCGGTTGTGAGCATGGTAGGTTTCCTTTTCTTGTAAATATGGTAACTCTAGGTTACACTATTACTTAGATGCAGAACCACCTGCTGTGTTTAGGCTTCAGTATGACCACGACTGTTGTACTAGAACGGGTCAAGCCCGGAGTCCGCTGCCACCTGACAGGGCCAGTTGTGTTCGGTTTCTCACACCATGTGCTCGCATGATGGCACTCACATGAATCTTCACTGTGCTCTCACTGAGACTGAGTGCTCGGGCAATTTGTTTGTTGCTGAGTCCACGATTGCAAATGAGATCACACACCTGTTGTTGTCGATCAGTCAAGCAGATGTTGTGGTCTATGGGCTGTGTCACAGTGGTGCGATTCCCCGGCAAGTGATCCAGGATATGTGGGGGCCAGTAAGGCACACCTGTGGCCACGGCTGCCATGCCCGCTTGAGTTTCTTCTGCCGAAAATGTGTTGCTGCAGGGTATGATGCCAAACACTCCGGCTGCTTTCAAATCTTTCACTGTGCCCAGGCGGGTGTTGTTTTCGATTGAAACTGCAATGCGTGGCTGATGTCCCGGTGTGGCAAGTCTGGCCATGCTTTCCGCCATGGATACAAATTCCGCTGCAGTGATTCCGGCCTGTTCAAACACACTCACATGCAGGCCAATGGAGTCGGGCTGCTGTTGGCCTAGAATATGGGAAAACTCCTCCCAGCATGTGGTTCTCACATAACGGAACAGCACATCACTGTGGGTCAAATATTCCATTGGCAGTGGGGTCGATACATTGTTTACATATCCCAAATGCAAGGGCCTGGGATCCTGGGCATCAGCAGTGATTGGAATAACATCACCGGCATCATGCTCGGGCTGGTACAGTTGATATGTTTTTAAATCTTCGGCAATTTTGATAGAGTTCAAGTTCAATCCTCCAGGATCTCTGTAATACTTACTAGGTACTTCGACACAAGTTTGGCCAGACAAAGTATTAGTAGTACTTCAGTAAATCCATGCACTATGTTGTGCATTTGCCATCTACACTACTAATGTAAGTGACCTGGAATTACTGGTCTATCCCACGCATGTACTATTTGTGCCTCAATATTGCCAGACTGAACTTTATTGGTAAATCACAGCTGAATAAATAGTTGTACACTTTATTCAAGGCGCGTATATATGAAACACATCTTTTTTGCCATCATGTTGGCCACGATGGCCAGCACTGCTGCAGCCGACATCAACCGAGACTGCCCACAGTTCACGGTCACAGGTGCACCACAATATCAGCCAAGACCCGGCGATCAAGAACTGTGCAGAACCAACTATGCTGTGATACATCGCTGTGATGTTCGAGCCCCAGTGGCAGTGTTTGAGCATTTAACACCCGCTGCCATGTCAGGTCCGGCCAAGAGACGAGACAACTTTCGTCCAGACCTAGATGTTGCACCACAGTGCCGTGCCACCTTGGCCGACTATGCCACAGTGGGCCGCACACATGACCGTGGACACATGAGTCCAGCTGCCAACAACACACAAAACGATGCTGTCATGAGCGAGAGTTTCTTGTTGAGTAACATGGTGGCACAAGTGGCCAACAACAACCGCGGCATCTGGAAGCAGTTGGAAACCTGGACCCGAGACTGGGCCTCCCGGGGCGGGGACTTTTACATTGTTTCAGGCGGAATCTATGATGCTGGCCATGCAGTGACAGGCAACGGCCTGGGCATACCCACTCGCTTGTACAAGATCATTGTGGAAAAAACTTCGGGTCAGGTCATGGCCTATCTCATGCCCAATGCTGCTTTGCCGGTGGCAGACTTGCCTCGTTATCAGACCACTGTGGCCGAGGTGGAACGAGCCACAGGATTTCAATTTAACTTGAACAATCTAAAACACTGATAATCATGTCATGACTGATTTACTTTGTACCGCACCTTGGCGCGGCTTGCATATTACACCACAAGGAGATGTCAAAACTTGTTGTGCAGGTGCACGCATGGTGGGCAATATTAACTCTGAGCCAATTGATCAAATACTCAACAACTCGGTCATGACTGAGATTCGTCAGTGTATATCTCGAGGACAACTGCATGACAAGTATTGTCGGAGCTGCATCCAAGATAACAAATTTGGAACCGATTCTGAAAGACACTGGCACAATAGAATAAATTCGAATTTTGACTACAGTGCTGCAGGCAACCAATATCACTATCCCACATTGGTAGATGTGCGTTGGAATATCACTTGCAATCTCAGCTGCAACTATTGCAACGAATTATATAGTTCAAAGTGGGCAGCAATCAAAAACATGTCAACAAAAACTGGCATCAGATCATATTATGAACAGGTGTGTGATTTTATAGAACAACATCGTGAACATGTGCATGATGTGGCTCTAGTGGGCGGCGAGCCTTTGTTGTTGCCCGAAAACGAACGACTGCTGGATGCAATACCTGATTCGGCGATCGTCACAATAATTACCAATTTGTCGGTGGATTTAGAGAACAACAAAGTATTCTGCAAATTAAAAAATCGCAGTCGCGTGGGTTGGAGTGTGAGTTTTGAAAATGTTCAACAGAGATTTGAATATGTGCGACATGGCAGCAATTGGCAGTTGTTGCAAAAAAATCTTGGTATTCTCAAAAATCTCAGACACACACAAGGTCACTGGGAAGGCATACATGCAGTATATAACATGTACAATATCACAAGATTGTGCGAACTTTATCAATTTGCTCAAGACTGTGATTTTACTGTGCTATGGCACAGCATGACTTTTCCGGACTACCTAAATCCCTTGCTGCATGGTCCCAAAGTTGCTGAGTTGGCAATAAAAGAAATTGAAAATTTTTATGCCATGGGTGTAGCTACAGCCGCCGAACATGCATTTTTTGACAAAATGTTGGATGCATACAGATCAATAACACAAGCCAAGCCCGGCATTGAACAAAAATTCAAACAACATCTGGAAACAACAGAAAATCTATATCATCCAGACAAACAAGGGCATTTTTGTCAACTTTGGCCAGAGCTGGCTTTTTTAATGACCTAGAATTATCTATACAATTAAAATTTTGATAATTACTGCATGAGCGATTTCTTTTGCGCAGCACCTTGGCGTGGACTGCATATCAACCCTCGTGGCGATGTCAAAACCTGCTGTGCAGGTGATCCCAACATGTTGGGCAATCTCAACAACAACACCATTGAGGAAATTCTTCACGGCCCTGTGATGCAGGAAATACGCCAGAGCATTCGCCGCGGCGAACCACATGCCTATTGTTACAACTGTGTGCAGGCCGAACGCTATGGCCGCAGCGAGCGTGCTTGGCACAATGATGTCAGTCCAGAATTTGATACACAAACAGCCGGAGACACTGAACATGTGCCCACCTTGATAGATGTGCGCTGGAATATCACCTGTAATCTCAGTTGCAACTACTGTGGGGACAAGTGCAGCAGCAAATGGGCCGGTCTCAAGCACATACCGTTTCGATCCGGTGCTAGACCCTATTATGAACAGGTGTGTGACTATCTTGAACAACACAGCGATCGCATTCGGGAAGTGGCACTTGTGGGAGGCGAGCCCTTGTTGCTGCCCGAAAATGAACGACTGCTGGATGTGATTGGCAAAAACACTCGTGTGACACTGATTTCAAACATGAGTGTGGATTTTGCAACCAACAAGATTTTTCAGAAATTGGCAACCAGAACTCAGGTGGGTTGGAGCATGAGTTTTGACAACACGGAGTCAAGATTTGAATATGTGAGATCGGGTGCTGATTGGACACAACTCAACCAGAATGTGCAGCAGGTTGCTGAATTAACCAAGTCTGGACAACACTGGGGAGGCATACATGCCATTTACAATCTCTACAACTGTACCCGACTGCATGAATTGCGAGAATATGCCGACAGTGTGGGCCTGGATATCTTGTGGCAGACCTTGTATCAGCCTGACTACCTTGATCCAGCCATGTTGAGCCCCGAAATTCGAGACTTGGCCAAGCAACACATACAGCAGTATCAACAGGATTTTGAGCAACGAGATCAAGAACGAGATTTTTTTGCATCTATATTGAGCAGAATGGAAACCATTGAGCCAGACTGGATGACTATTGGTGCCAATCTCAGAGATCATGTGCATTTGATCGAAACCAAGTATCATCGCCATGACCTGGGTGCATTTGTGAAGCTTTGGCCTGAGCTAGCTCACCTGGTGAGTTAGTGACATGGCTGCCAAGGACGCAGACAATCTAGTCAAGGCCCCGCATAGACGCCAGGCCTATACAGAATCTCAGCTGGCAGAGTTTGTGGCCTGTGCAGATCCCGTGGATGGGCCCAGGTATTTTCTTGACAACTTTTTTCACATACAACACCCCACTCGGGGCAAAATGTTGTATCAGCCTTTTGACTATCAGAAACGCCTGATCGATACTTACCACAACTACAGATTCAGCATCAGCATGATGCCGCGACAAACCGGTAAGTCAACTAGTGCCGCTGGTTACTTGCTGTGGATGGCCATGTTTGTGCCTGATTCAACTATATTAATAGCTGCGCACAAGTACACTGGTGCCCAAGAGATCATGCAGCGTATTCGATATGCTTATGAACTGTGCCCAGATCACATCAGAGCCGGTGTTACTAGCTACAACAAAGGCAACTTGGACTTTGAAAACGGCAGTCGCATAGTGTCGGCTACCACAACCGAAAACACCGGCCGGGGTATGAGTATTTCCCTGCTGTACGCCGACGAGTTTGCGTTTGTTCGACCCACTATTGCCAAAGAATTCTGGACGTCAATTTCTCCCACGCTGAGTACTGGTGGTAAGGCCATTATCACATCAACACCCAACTCAGACGAGGATCAGTTTGCTCAGTTGTGGAAAGGTGCCAATCGGCGTGAAGATGCCTATGGCAATCCCACCGAACTGGGCATTAACGGATTTAGGGCCTATCGCAGCTACTGGCACGAGCATCCGGATCGAGACGAAAAGTGGGCCGACGAACAACGAGCTCAGCTGGGCGACGATCGCTTCAGACGCGAAGTTGACTGTGAATTCATCATCTGGGAAGAGACCTTGATTTCTGCTACTACCTTGATTGATCTTCAGGCACAAGAACCTCTCTATCACACTGGCCAAGTGCGATGGTATCAGCGCCCCGAACGCGGCCGAATCTATGTAGTGTCTTTGGATCCCAGTCTGGGCACTGGGGGTGATCCTGCTGCTATCCAGATCTTTGAGGCCAACTCTACCAGGCAAATCGGCGAGTGGCGCCACAACCGCACCGATATTCCCACGCAAATTAGAATCCTGGCCGACATAGTGAAACATCTGCACGAACACACACAGGATCAAAACAGCATCTACTACAGCATTGAAAACAACACCATTGGCGAAGCTGCTTTGATCAGCATTGCTGACTATGGGGAAGAAAACATCCCGGGCTATTTTCTCAGCGACAATTCGGTTGTGGGCACCACTGGGCGCAGGTTCCGCAAGGGATTCAATACCACACCCCGGGCCAAGCTCACGGCCTGTAACAAGCTGAAAATTCTAGTGGAATCGGGTCGCTTGCGCATTGCCAGTCAACCCTTAATTTCCGAGCTCAAAACATTCATTGCTCACGGAGTCAGCTATGCAGCCAAGCCCGGCGAGCATGATGATCTTGTGATGGCCACTATCTTGGCTGTGCGCATGATGCAACTGCTGCAGACCTATCACCCAGAAATGGATGCACAAATGAAGGATCACGGAGATCAGCGCATTGATCCCATGCCATTTATATCAATAATGCGCTAAATAAGCTACTATGAGTATTGAAACAAGATCCCAAGAATTGGCTGACCTGCTGGTGACTCGAAATTTTGAGCCCGAATATTTCAAAGCAGGTCGTTCGGTGCCCACAGCACAAGACGCTGACATGTTTTCGTTTGATTATGTGGGTGCATCTGGACGCAACTACGGCACTGTGGTGATCATGTTCCAGGAAGATGACACATTTTTGTTGTTGGCGTCAGACAACATGGCTCGGGGCATGGAAGATGCCGACGCTGATGCGTGGTTTGGGTTTTTGAACCAGCTCAAACAGTGGGCCGTGAGTCCCGGCACAGGATTTAGAAATTTCAGCATTGAAAACATTGCAAAGCTGCGCCATCATCAAGCTGGTATGGCAGCCATTCGCGAGGGCCTGTTTGAAGGCTACTATGGCACACGACACATCAGCTATGTGGGCGAAGCCACGCAGGCCAGACTCATGATACGACACAAACGACCCTTGGGCGAAGGTGATGCACGCCATCGCCAAATCGACAGCTTGTTTTTGGAAACTGAGGATGGTGAACGCTACAGACTGCCATTTCGACAATTGGCAGGTGGTCGTGCCATGCTGGAACATGTGCGTGCGGGAGGCCGTCCCTGGGATGTGCGCGGTGTGCATATCACAGAAATGGTGTCAGAACTGGCTGTGCTGTCAAGATTTCGCCGAGCCAGTGCTGGCCGTGTGCTGGAAGGCATAAGCCAACAAGTGGTAGAATCTGCTGCTCACTACTATGATGCCCTGCGTGAAAGTATTCGTCGCTTGGGTTCCAGTCGTGGCTATGCTGATTATTTTGAATCTTGGACGCCGGCTGACATTGGCAGTCACGAAGAATTGGTAGAAGACATCCGACAACTGTTTGTGGAACAGACTCTGGATGCCAGAATAGAATCAGCCTTGCCCTTGTTGGCACGCATACAACAGAAGGAAAACAACATGAAAGAAATACAAGTATTTGAAGCCTGGACTGACCGTGTGATGGAAGGTACCTGGGAATTGCCCGAAACTCCTGAACAAAAAAATCAACTGCGTCAGCTGCTGAGCCAGCCCTTGACTGTGGGTGTGGATGCCATGGATGCCACGGAACAACTGGGGGGTCTAGTGGGCGATGATGAGCTGTTTGATCGCTTGACTGACCTGGCCGATCGTGATCCCAATGCCAATGCATGGGACGACTCAGCTGTGATGGATCGCATGTGGGAACTGGCCGATGCCAGCCCGGAATTGGCCGACGCATTGACACAGATTGGCACTCCCACAGGCCCTGAAGATGATGAGCAGCCGGCCGTGGCGGAAGGCTTGAAATCTATGTATCACAATGCTGTTGCTAAACATTATGGTCGTAAAGCAGATGATGCGTTTGACAATGGCGATGAAGAGGGCTTCGAAAAGTCTATGGACAAAAACATCAGCCATAAACTGAAAGCAGGCGAAAAGATTCCTCAAGTCCGCGATCCTAAAAAGTTTCAGCAAGGTGTGGCGGAAGGCACTGGTCAGCCACTGAACATACAACAACTGGCAACCATCAGTGATGAGGCATTGGACAATGCTTATCATTACGGTCGCAGTCAACCCGGCAACACATTTGGATGGCAGGCCAACTTGAAGTCTGCTGAATATGCTGCAAAAATGATCAATGCTGGCATCACTGACATTGAAAAAATCAGCGACGCTATCCACAAGGGTTGGAATGTCACAGCACAGGCATTTGTGCAAAATCCTGAACAATTCAGCGACACTGAAAAGCTAAAAGCTGCTGGCAAGCTGGAAGCAAAGCTGCAACAACGAGCACAGTTGATGAAACAGAATTATGCTCAGTTGCCCGAAGAAGAAAAAGAAAAAGATCGCGTGGTTGCTCGTGCATTGCTGCAGGCATTGAAAGGCCAACAGGGCGTGGCCGAAAGCGCCAGCTTTGATCTGGAATTGGCACGCCTGCGTGAGTTGCTGGGTAGATAACAACACATGAACACAGCACATGAAGTCATGCCCGGCGTATGGGAAATTGACAACTTTTTCAACGACTTTGAGCAACTGAAACAGAGTTATCGCAGCAACTCAACTGCGTGGCAGTCCCTGTATCCCAATCGCTTGCTCACGCCGTGGGATCAAACACCCGACCTGCAGAGTCGCTTGCGGGCACTGCAACCTGAAATTGAACGCATTGTGGGTCAGGCCTTGAGCCCTCAAGTGGCCTATGTGAGTCTAGACCTGTCAGGTTGCAGAATCATGATGCATAGACTGCACCCGGACATCCGCTGCTTTGTGCAGGTGTGCATGGCTGATCAAGAACAGCCGGACTTGGCCACACACTTTTGCACAGACAGTCAAGTCAATGCCGAATACTCTCAAGACTACGAAGACATCAGCCGCTTTCGACCCAACCAATTGCAGGCTGTGAGCTATCGTCCCAACACTGCCTATGTGTTTTTGAATCGGCCCAGGGTATTCATGGGCACACGCTGCCTGGTTCCGGCCAACACTCAGCGTGAGACCTTCAACTGCCACTACGCAGCTTGCCACTGAAAACAAGCACTCAGTCTGATGCCATCACAATTGCGGGCATGATGCACTTTTTGATCTATGTTTAGGTTGATATATCCGGTGTTGGGCTCAAACGGCATTTCAATTTCGTTTCCTGGATTGTCAATGGTTGCTGTGGGCAATTCACAGAAAGAGGTACCATATACAGATCCCCCGTAGCCCCACAAGTACACCTGATAGGTCACCATGAGCAAATCGGCGTCGGCATGATAGGGACAGTGAAAATAAGGCAAGTCCAACCAAACCTTGTTCATGGCCGGTCGCAAACGCCTGCCCACAAT
>Ga0209085_1001185_pt1 | contig 16592 bp, 28 predicted proteins | sample C_131016_EF_Meta_FD_187310 | JGI IMG/M metagenome (GOLD analysis project Ga0209085, IMG submission 187310) | Freshwater microbial communities from Lake Croche, Canada to study carbon cycling - C_131016_EF_MetaG (SPAdes) (version 2) | ecosystem: Environmental > Aquatic > Freshwater > Lake...
CCTCGTTAGCAAGGGTAGTAGATTCTCTGTTGACGCCCGGCCTAAATGCAAGTTTCTGTAATGGCATTTTAATTCCTATGACAAGAAAAGGGCACGCTCGTCTTTACGGCGTGTCACCAACCCCTTGAGTTCTTTTCCGCCCGCCTTAGTGTATTTCAAGAACTCGTCTGCCGCACCTTCAATATCGCCCCTAAGCACCTTTTGACGAAGCGTGCTACGCTGGAGTGTTCCAAGACCGACGTTAAAACTAAAAGAAACAAGCCCGTCAAAGTTGCCTTGTGTAAGAGGGACAGGGCAGAGAGAAGAGACCCCGCGCTCAAACTTTGCCAAATCTGCTCTAAGAATTGCATCGACTTCTTCCATTGAGAATACGCGGTTATCTTCTGGGCGCAACTGTATTGCCGCCCTTTGGTCTACAGGCAACTTGGCCTGTGAGTCATACATCAAGTGCCCAACACCCACCGTCCATAGGTAGACCGAGTCACGATAGGGCTTTTGCCTCACCCCTTCGTGGTGCTTGATGTCCTCGATACAGCGTTGGCTGATGTTCATTTCTTCTCAAACGCCTGTGAACCAAACCAGAACGCAACGATAGAAGCCCAGATTAGCTGGGTGTCGTTGTCCCACAACTGGTCTAAACATTCAGTAAAGGGCACGTTTGAATGCCATGCATACAAGAAGCCAGCAATATCTACAAAGACCAAAAGCAAGAACATGCCGTAAGTTAGGGCGGGGCGCACCATAGCGCGTGCATTGATGACCCAAGTAGATGCACCTTTGCTAATTTCTATGTCGTGTGCATACAACGCTTGACGTTCTTGAAGCTTGGCATTAACCATAGCCACGTTCGCCTGTTGAGTTGCTACCTCGGCTTGGACTTTTATTTCGTCTAGGTGAATGGCTTCAATGTGCTCTTGGGACTCCAAACCCGCTTTTTTTAGCGTGAGCTCGCGCTCGGTCTGCATTTGTGCTAAAGCAAGTTCATGCTTTTTATCCGCACGATCTTGGAAGAAGTCCAACAATTTAGGCAAGCCCCCCATGAGGAAGGACAGGAGGGTAGAAAGTAGTGTCAACATCATTTTTCCTTTGTTAATTCAAGTTTCAACTTACGCAACTCTTTGATTTCTCGCTTGAGCTGCGCTTTCATGTATAGGGTTTCTACGTATGCCATTGAAGTTACTCCAACAATAATACATAGCGCAACCGCTGTCAAAATCCACCCGACAAGCTTCGCAGTTGCCACATCAGCCACCCAAAAATTAAAGATACAAACATCACGGCAATTACTCCAGTAGTTATTTCAATGCAACGAATTTCGTCTTGCTCTTGCTTCCACCTCGCCAACCTAGTCTTGCGAATTGTTTCTGCCCTAGCCCATTCTTGTTCACGTTCAATTTTGCCGTGCATTACCAAAAATCTGCTGTACAAATCTTTCAACTCTGCTGGTGCGTACACCATTGTCTCCCGAACCTGCTCAAACAACTTCTCCATTTGCAATTCAATCATCGCGCGCTCAATGGCTTTTTTGCTGGTGTTTTGCTCTGGGTCGTAGTTTGTCTTTGACTCCTCTTCTAATTCAAGGTAGTGGTTGTTAATCTGCTGCTGGGTATCAAAAAGCAAGCCCAGCTTGTCACCAATGTCTTTGATGAGTTTAAGCTCCATCTCTTCGTAGGACTGCTTTGCGGCTTGGGCTTTCGCTTTCGCCACAGGCTTAGGCGTATCGACAGGTCTATCAGGTTGTCGGCTAAATAACCCAAGAAACCATTCCCAAATACCTTTGATGGCTTTGACGTCTTCAAGGACGCCTTCAACTGTTTTCTTTGCCCCCTCCAGCTCCATACGGCCTTCGTGCAAGAAAGCGCACCCCTGCTTGATAAAGCCAACGGCAGTCTGAGCAGCCATGAGGAGGGTGAAAGGGTCCACATCTTATTTGGGGTATTTGTCTTTGACTGCTTTAATCTTTGCCGTCATTTCATCGGAAAAGGCTCCGGCACGGTATAAATCATCCAATTGGTCGCCGATAGACGGATATTCATTAGCACGATTTTGTTCGTAGCTAAACCCAATCAGAGATTCAGTCAACACAGGGTTACCGTTTTCATCACTAGTAATTACTTTGCCCTGCGCTTGCCCTGCAAGAAGTTCGGCATGTTGTCCTTCGGTTATTTCTACAGCATCACTGGGGATATTTTCCCCATGAACTTCCGTCACATAAAAACCGTTAGTTGATTTTGAATAAAACATTGTTTCTCCTTAATACCCTATTGCAATCCAAGATGCAGAACCTGTGTAACGGACATTTAAATTAAACCCAGAAGTTGTTTGGTCTGAATAGCACGCAAATTTTGATACTGTTGGGGTATCAACCATAGTTATAACAATCGAGGTTACCGCGCTGGGGAAAGTCACAGGGAAAGTGATTGCGTTTTGCGCGCTTCCATACGATGCAGTTCCGCCCCACTGAATAATCAATCCACTAGGGAGTTTTTGGTACCCAGCATTTGCCGCAGAAAGTGTGCCGTAAGCAAAAGCAGTGGTGGCGATTGTTGTGTTATTTGTTCCGTTGGCTTGCGTTGTGGCATATGAAGCGTTAGTAGCGTTAGTAGCAGAAGCTGCGGAGCTAACCGATTGGCTGCCAATGTTTGCGCTTGTAATAAATGACCCGCCTCCTGCTGGATTCGTCGCGTTCGTTGCGTTTGTGGCGTTTGTAACCGTACTGGACCCAATAGCCGCAACAATTTGCGCTCCTGTAGCCGCAGTAAACGCGCTTGTTCCATTGCCATAAGCCAAACCAGTTAAAGTGGCTACGCCCGTGCCACCACTAGGTACAGTAACAACACCAACAGAATTCAAGTAAGTCGTGGCGTTAATGATGTCTGTGCCGTTGGATACCAAAATAAGTTTGGCCCCGCTTGATACAGAAACACCTGTTTGCCCAGAAACTTTGACGGTTACTGCGTAACCGCCAGTGGTGTTGTTGTATATGAAATACAACTTTTTATTGGACGGGACAATCAGGTTCCTAGCCCCTGTCAAAGAGCCAGTACATTCAATAAACATATTGCGTGCAGTGCCAGACGCCCCGTTAGGGATCGTGATTACTGTGTCTGCGCCGTCAGTGATGGCTTGGGTTACGTAACCAGAAACAGCCTGCTCCAGCAATGTGCCAATGTTGAGGTTATTTGTTTGGCTCCAGTTACCAGCCTGATCGCCGGTACCCATCATTTCTAGGGCTAGGTTTGTTGAGTATGTACTTGACATGTGTTACCTCATTGTGAGTTGTCTATGTTTGACCAACCGGCATTTTCAGAGTTGCTTATGGTTGTCCATCCTGCGGATTCTGGATTGTTTATAGTGGCCCAATTTGCTACTTGCGTGTTTATTATTTTTATCCAAGCTGACGCTGCTATATTGTCTGCGATATTGGTGTTTTCAGCAATTGAGACTTTAAACTGGGCAAGAACTGCAAAAGCGTCCGCAGGGGCTAAGTTTTCTGTAATTGCTTCAAGGAACGCGGACACTTGTGTACTGGAATCACCATAACCGACGTTTTCTGTAATGGTTTGCAAAGCTGCAAAATAACTTGCTAATACGTCGGCTACAGTAGTTGCTTCTGAGCGCGATACAGAAAACTGTGCTGTTATTGTCTCAACATCGGCTGGTGTAAAGTCTTGTGAAATTGTCTGAAAAAATGTAGATAACTGCGTGCTGGAATCGCCAACAGTAATTGTTTCTGTAAGACTACCAAAATAGTTTGCTCCCGTATCATTTGGAACTTGAGCTATGGTTATTGTCTGTGTAATAGATTGAAGGAACGTAGACAGCTGTGTGCTACTGTCAGCCGCGCCTATATTCTCCAGCACAGAAAAAGCATAGGAGTTGTTTGCTTCAGAAGCAAATGGTGTTGCGCCAAAGGCAGGTATACCGAACATCATCTAAACCTCGGCCCAGAAATCCAGATCGTTGCGGTGTATCGCACACCTTTAGTCACGGGGGTTACTTGATGTTCAATAAAAGAAGGGAACGCAATAATGGTCCCTTTGCGCATTACGGGTGTGTGCTCCCCATAGAATTTCAGTTGCAGATTACCGCCTTCATATTCAGCTGGATCGGACAACAAACAAACGACCGTAACTTTACGATCTGTAGCCAAACCAGTCAGAGGGAATGTATCTATGTGCCAGTTGTATTTTTGGCCTACCCCATACTCCGCAAACTGCACAGCTTCACAGCGATCTACATCAAAATCCCATTTACATTCTTTGTTTGCTAGTACGCCGTAATCTTTCATTTTTTGGTCAAACCAATGATCTGCACTAGAAAAGCGAACGGTTGTGTTTCTTTGGGCGTGGTCTACTACATCCCCCACATTACCCATAGAGGCGTCTCTTGGTGGGATTTGCATGTACTCGGCAAAAGCCTTGTCGCAGTCCTCTAGCGGAACCTGCCCTATGTACCAAATAGGTAAATGCGACATTTTTAATTGGGTGGCGTAGGCCAAGTTACAGAAATTGGAAACGTAGATTGGGATGTAACATCCCGAAGCGCTTGACGGTATGAAGCCCATTTTTGTTTTGTTTGGTCTGGGACATCCGCACCTTGAGTCCAGTCTGTTGCGGATATTTTCATATTTCTTTCTGCTCTTATATTCATTGCAGATTTGTTTTCATCAAATGTATAGGGCGTGATAGGGCCGTATCTACCGGCTTTTAAATCATTGTAAATTTGTTGGCCGTGAGCTTCTGTGTCCCAAGCAGTCGCATGGAAAGGTAGTACCTCGTCAAATTCATTAAATTTAACTTTTGTATCTATGCCCGTGTTTTCTGCATTTGTATATACAGGGTCTGTAACAGAAAATACCGTAAATGTTTGCATGTTATTTTCCTATGCAATTCTTAAAAACACACCTGCGTAGTACTGTGCGCCGCCGCCAACAAACAACCATGTACCAGACCCAATTGCAGGTGCCCTAGTTGTTGAACCTCCACTGCCATAGCAGGGATACACAGTTGATCCTGAGTATGATGTGTTTAAGTTACATTGCGCAGAGTTTTGATCGCCTGCAATATAGCCCCCAACAGTATTGTATGTAGTGACTACGTTAGTAGTACCAGTTGGCCCTGTCGGCCCGGTTGGCCCTGTGGGGCCGGGGCTCCCTGTTGGTCCTGTAGGGCCGGGACTCCCTGTCGGCCCGGTTCCCCCTGTCGGTCCGGTTGGGCCGGTTGGGCCGGGGCTTCCGGTAGGTCCAGTTGGACCTGTGGGGCCCGCCACGCCAGCAGACCATGTGCCATCACCACGTAAAAAGTTTGAGCTCGATGGAGTACCAGTGACAGGGTTAGCCGCCATGTTGGTAACGGTGCTGATTAACGTGCCGCTTGCGGGTAAACTAAGCGAAGTATTACCTGTAGCTGTGAACGTCTGAGTGAACGCACCTGCATGGGATAAGTTACCAGCAACAGTAATTGTGTTTGCCCCGTTGTTAACGCCTGTTCCGCCGTAAGTTCCTGTAATGGCAGTGCCGTTCCAAGTACCAGAGGCGATCGTACCTAACGGACTAGCGTTACCCGACGCATCAAGGTTGATTGATTTAGAAGATGGGTAAGTTACAAAGACGTTGACCGTGCCAGAAAAAGTAACAGCGCTACCGGCGTTACTAGAAGCGTAGACAGTTGTGCGAGTAAGAGTTGGCCCAGTAGTTGAATACGTGCCAAGACCAACTTCCCAGTTACCTGATGAATCCGTGGCTGAGTAGTATGTGGTGTTGGTGTTACCAATAGCCGCAAAAGTTTGATACCCAGAAACAGCACCGAGAAGCGTAAAACTTATAGTGGTGTTAGCTGTACCCGTTTCTTGGACACGGTTTGCAAGTACAAGAGCCATTTAGGACTCCTTACGAAGTTGCAGTTGTCGAGTAGGTAACAGTAACAGTATCGCCAGAAGTCACTGCTTTGGCAGTGCTGAAATTACCTTCTGAATACAAAGTACCTGCCGTACTGGAAATCGTGCTGACTGCGCCAGAACCTGTAACCAAGAAACAACCATACACAGTAGCAGAGCCAGTCATTGTGTAAGTAATTGCTGTAGCTGTAGATGTGCTCACGTTTGATGGAGTAGTACCAGACGATGTAGAAGCAGCAAACACTGCCGTACCGCGCACTGCTGACCCGCCCACGGTGTAAGTAGTCAACTCAGTCCATGTCTTAGAAGCCATCGTATCTGCGGCTGCAAATGTAGTGCTGTTATTGATAAGCCCCAAGAATGGGCCAACCGTGGTGTATGTACCGGAAGTGCGCAACAGGGTATCAAACATCAACTGTTTACCAACAGCAACGACTAAGTTGGGGAACTTTTCTTCCCATTTAAGATTACCTTCAGCATCACAGCACTCTACATAGTAGTGGCCTTCAACGCCCATGCCTTCTGGGATACCAACATTAGCCTGCATTGTGGCAACAGCATGGTCACCAAAGCTAGAAATTTCTTTTGTCATACTTACTCCTATGAAAGCCGGATGATGGCTGAAGTGTTTGTGATTGCGGGGAATTGTACGGTGAACGTGCTAGAACTTGATTTGTCGTTACCAAAATCTAAAACACAAATCGCTGGGTTAGTTGTACCGTTAGCCAAGTAAATCAAAGCTCCCCGCGCGGTGATTGAGCCAGTCCATGCCGCATTTGCAAACGACAAATATGTAGTGGCAACACCTGTCTGATTGCCAATTGTTGGAATTTGAGAAACTGTCAGTACCTGACCGCCAGCGGAATAGTTACCACCTGACGCTTCACCTGTGCTTGTGTAGGCAGTGGTTGTAGCGTCTAGCGTGGCAGCATTTGTGTACAACGCAATCTTGAAGACCTGCGTTGTTCCGGTATTGAAATTAAACGTCCCGTCAAGCAGACCTGTCTTGAACGTGTTGGTTGCGTAATTGCCCGTGAATGCCATCAAGTCACCGCCTGTCTAAATTGACCAGAACGATATGCATCCTGACGCTCCATACCATCTCCAAGGCGTTTAGCGAGAGCTAATGCTTCCTTGTACTTGGCATCGTAGAGTTGAATTAAATCTTGTTCACCCTTCATATAGGTATACGCTTCAACAAGCGATCCGTACAAAAGGACAGTGTCAAAGTTGTCACCCAGCCATGTGGTCGTCGCCGTGGTGATGGACTCTGGGTAATAGTAATAATGCAGCTCTACCGTGTACGCCGTATCTGGCGTTGGGCCAAGGATAAAAGACAGCTCGTTACTGATAGTTCCACCAGACACTGTCGGTCCAAACAATGCGTAATACTTGGGAATCCCCGTGTCTGTTGTTGGGTTTGGGTAAGCCTGTCGGATAAAGTTCACGTCTTTGTTCAACAAATACTCAAATGCGCCCGTAGCATCAACAACAGCTAAAGAATATGTGGCTAAATAATCAGTCGGCGCAGACAGATATTTGTTAGCAGATGACACACTACCCTGAACGTTTTTGCGCAATGATGGGAATTGAACGGAGTTGTATATCCGTTGTTCAGCTTGCTCGATAAAACGATTGATCTGTGTGGTCGAGGTTACAACTGTTCCGTCCGCCAAAGTTGTGGCGGGGAATGTGTTCTCGGTATACGTTTCAATCGCCGTTACCAGCTCGCTGTACGTCATGCTCATGCCATCGGGCCTCTAGACTTGATGCCTTTGATAGCAGCTCCGTGACCGCGCATGGTGATACCTGTCTTTTCCTCGTCGCCCCAAGCACCGATAGACACGCCACCATTCATAGGTGTCCAGTTTTTACGCTTTGGCATTTCTACTGAGTAGCCAATGTCTTTTTCCTCTACCGCTTTACCGCCCATATCATGGGGGGCGGCGTAGTCTTCCGCTGGCAAATTATCGCGGTTTGCACCGTGGTGAATAGCTGGGCTATTCTTTTTTGTGGGTTTAATTTGGGTAGCCATTACTTGCCCCTTTGGTTTGCGACACGAGCCATGTTGCGTCCCATAGACTTCATCATGTCGGTTGTTACACCGCCTTTTTTGAGTGTAAGTTTAGTACCCTTACCGCCCTTGTGTTCTTGTTTGTCGTGCTCTTTGAAAGCTTTTTTGATAAGCGCAACGTCTTGCTTCTTATCCATTTTCATGTCTTCTTTGCTGTCGCTTTTTGCCATTTTCAACTCCTACGTTGTTGCTATCGTAACTGTACCAAGTTGCACCACTAAAGCCAAGTTATTTGGCGTTAAAGCTGCGTCAAAACTTTCTGACCCACCAACGGGGTTCCAACCCCATTGAAAGATTCGGCTACCGCCTTGAGGTGTTCCAACGCCATTTGGCCCTGTACCACCATTCACATTTATCTGTAACCCACTCGTTCCAGAAACCACATAGCTCCTGTCAGGACGAGGGTTACGCAAAGCCTGCGGATCATCCACCGGCCACATACCCAACTGCAACTGCGGATGATCTGGGTCCCAACACTCTGGGCATACCAACAAATTGTAGTTCTTAGTCTTGATAATCTCAGTCTTAAGAACCTTTAGCTTGAACCGTTGACCACAACGGTCACACTCCGAAATCGCATGTTTGCCAGAAGCAAAACGATTACCCATGACTACCTCCCGATGTAGGTCTGTCTAGGAACCAAACGTAATGCTGCCTTCTCATGGTCCTCATACGCGGCAAGTTCCCAAGCCTCGTCGTACTGTTGCTTCAACATGCCAATACGCTCCATGCCCTGCGGTACTTTGCCCGCAATGTAGTACGACAGACCAGCCGCCATACAGGGGATAAAACGAAACGGCACATCCATTATGTTCACACCGCTGCCAGCATCTTGGGTGCGGCGTAAGCGCCAGTAAACAAATGTGTAGTCTTGGGCATTGTCAGGGGTAGGCCAAACAGTTATAGCCGGTACCTGTTGCCAATACACAGTAGCTGTAGCCGTATGAGCCGCAGGAATTGTGTTTTGTTGTCCACGGAAACAGTTGTTCAAAGTACCGGACACGGCATTTGCAGTCTGGGTTATGTATCCGTAATTTATGATTTCACTATCTATCTTTACAAACCCAGATGCGGGTAAACCCGTAACATCACTTACTGTGATTGTTGTGTCTGTGGATGTGATTGTTGTGCTTAATGTAGAGGCTACAGGCGAAGTCTGCCCGTTGTAACGCTGAATCCAAACCTGAATTGGTCTAGCTTGGGTCAGTTTGTTTGGGATCGTCGCATAGGTAGAAACACTAATACGCGTGATTGTCAGGTCGGCTTGGTTAGCCGTGCTGTTTGCGTTGGTGCGGATTAGATGCTCGAGAAGATCGATCGTGTCATTTGGTAGGGCGTATGTGTTTTGACCGGGGACCAGAGTAATAGACCCCGGCTCGATAGTCCACATATTGATGCCACGGTTTGCCCAATCAGCAAACATGATATTTAAGCTGCGCCGTGCGGTCCTCAAATCATAACCAGTGCGCAGCTCACTACCGGCGCGTTCAAACGCCTCCTCGACCAACTCGGTGAGGTCAAGGTTAAAGGTTAGTGCGCCGGAGGTATTAGCCATTAGTCAGCTTTAGTTTCTTCAACTACAGTCTCTTCAACTACAACCTCTTCAAGCACTTTAGCTTTTCGAACTTTAGGGGCTGGGGCTTCTTCCACGGCTGGCGCATTTAGCTCTTCAATCAAAGCTTCGACCTCGTCGGAGACTACGTTGTTTAAGTGCATTTCGCGTTCTGCTAATGCAGTCATTGCGCGTTTTATTAGCGCTAGTTGGGCTTCGTTAAACATGATTTTCCTTTACTTTTTCAAACCTTTGAGTGTCTCGGCTAGGCGAGCACGTTGACCCATCTTGCCGGGGGCTTTGGCTGCTTTTGCCAGCTTCGCGGCTGGAATCGGCTTGCCTTTTTTCGCACCAAGCTCTGAGCGCAGAGCGCCGGGCTTTTTGATTGCTTTTTGAATCCATTTTTCAGCCATTACAATTTCTCCGCAGTTTGATATGCTTTTAAAAGGCTTTGCAAACGCTCAACTTCTTCATCACGTTCTTTGAGTTTACGCAACAAGCTCTCGTTCATATCCGCCCAAACTAGTATTTGGCTCATACGTTCTTTATGGTCGCGGCGCATCATCTCAAACAGTTGTTCACTGATTTCTAATTGCTTTTGAATGTGGCTTGCTATAGTCATCTGTAACTCGCTGTTTTCTTTGCTATACCCTTGGGTTGCGCTACGAACTGTTTACCAGCCTTTTTACCCGCACGCTTTGCACGGGTTGTAGCTGCATACTCCGCTGGCGACAAAGATTTTATTGCTGCTTCTGGCAAATAACGCTCTCCCGTTTTGGAAGAAGGTTTCCCCGATTTGGTGCGCCATTTCTGGTCACCCCAATTTTTAAGGGATTGCTGTGGCGCTTTCAATCTCTGTAACCCCCACCTGCCGCCTTGTACTTCTTGGCTACTAGCTGGGCTTTACGTGCGGACCATTGACCTGCACCAGTTCCCTGCGTAGCTGCCGCTTTTACCTGAGACACAATCTTTTTGCGAAGACTGGGCTTAGTATAGTTCCCGGCGGCGTTTACCGTGCCCCCATCTTTGTACTGGGTGAAGTCAGTGTCATCCCTGCGGGCAGTTTTCTTACCCTTGGGCATTTTGGACGGGGCGATGTCCCCCATACCGCGACTGGGCATCATTTGGACATTCCCCCGCCGCACATGACCATAGTGCCACGGGTCTTACCCCGCATAGCAATGCCATCAGCACGACTAGAAGCTGAACCACCAGAAGCTTTTTTAACCACAATACCACTACCTAATTTAGGCGCGGGAGTACTGGGGCTACTTGTAGGTTCGTCTACAGGTGTGTAGTCTTCGTATTTAACGGGTTTAGACTTTTTTTCGTCAGCCATACGGCCTCCTTACTTCTTGGCCTTAGCCATTCCACCTTTTTTCATGCCCTTGTTACCGGCCATGACGATTTGTGTGCCTTTGGTTTTGCCTTTTGCGGCAATACCATCTTTGCTTGGGGCTGCGGTGCGAACCTTACCCATAGTCTCTTTGGTGATGCCCTTGCTTTGTTTGTTTGCACTCATTCCAGTGGTGTCGCCACCCATACTCATTTTCTTTGTAGCCATACGGCCTCCTTGTTTAAAAAGCGCCATATCACCATGATCGGTCTTTGGCTGATTCACTACTTGACGATCAGCTCTGGTTTTTCCCCCACCAGAACCAAACTTCATACCCTTACTCTTGCTACTGAAATCAGCGCCAACAGATTGGGGTACACCCACTTTCTTGGCAAACCCTTTGTTGTGGGCTACCGCGTCCATGAATTTCTTTTGTTTTTCACTCACCGCTGGCATCTTTGCCTCCTTTACGGCCAAACCAACCTTGAACCGTATCAGTTTCCCAAATACGAATTCCCACCCAGACAATACTGAGCAGGGCGGATATTGAAGGTAGCATTTCGGTTAATGTCCCAACGACTGTAACGAGCGATAGCCCGTCAACAAATTGTTTAGCGGTTTCGTGGTTTTCAGTCATTAGCACATCCTTCCCTTGGTTTTGCCCTTTTGGGCTATACCGTCTGCTGCTTTAATGTATCCACCATCAGCGCAGTTCCACGCTCTAAGACTCTTGTTGATCCTAGAGTTCGGGTCGTTCGCTGTGCTTGCGGATGTCAATTTTTTCTTCATGCCACTCATCCTTGCACAAAAAGAGTCGCGCCTTGAGCCGCCTTCTGGTTGCGGTGGTTTCAAGTTGTGACCTTCTTTCTTCGCAGAGGCTCGGCCCTTGGCGTTCAAGCCGCCGTTGGGGTTCTTGCCTTCCTTGCGTTGCCACGCTGGTGACTTTGCCATACATTATGTTCCTTTAATTAAAAAACATCAAGAAGTTACCGCTGTTTAGCGTCAAAAAGTTCCAGCCCGTGTTGTTGCCGCTGTTCGTGGAATTATATGCGTTCCATGTTGCGCCGCCAGATGCCGTAGAGTCTTGAAGGTTCAAATAACTGGCGCTAACCGTACCGCTTGCCTTGCTGATCGTTCTTGCTGTTCCAGCTACGCTACTGTTAAATGTGACTAGGTTTCCTGACGTTCCGCTTACGTTAAAGTTGGTCACGGTTAATGCACCTGCGGTACTGAGCAAAGAAATTGTGCAGGGCTGAACAGTATTTCTTAGCGTTCCTATTATTGAGGCTTGACCAGATACTCCAATAATCAAAATGCCGTTTGTACCCGACATAGTAATAATTAAGCTTGAAGTTGTTGCGCCCGATCCTGTACCAGCTAATAAAGTTGTTCCTGTTGTTGTAAAAATAACTTCAGCGCCAGTAAAGTTGTATGTTGTTCCCGTAGTAGAACCGACAAATCCTGTTGTGCTTGTGCCGCCAGTAATTGTTATAGAGCTGTTTGTAAGAGTTAATGTCTTTGTGCTGGTGTTATTAAAGTTAAAAGTTCCACAAGTAATTGATTTAGCGTTTGAGTCAAAAGTTCCGTTATTTAAGTTTACAGCCCTGCTTGTCCCAACCGTCAAAGCATCTTGTAACTGCCATGAGCCACCTACACCGTTAAAAGTGATTGGGAAATCTAAGTTTTGAGCGTTGGTTGTGATTGTCCGAACCGTTGCGCTGGTTGAACCAAATGTGGTTGCGGACACGCCAGCCACCAAACTCATGCCAGATGAAAGAGTCAGGTTGCCATAAATTGTTCTTGCGCTATTGTTTAGCGCCGCTGTATATCCTGTGAAATCTAAGTTACGAATAGCGCCTTGAATAGTAAAAGGTTCTGCTCCTGCACTGATATAAAACGACACAGAGTTTGCTTCTGTACCATTAGATGTATTGCCGTGATTGATAAACCTCGTTGTCCCTGATGGCACAGCACCCGTGACGTTAACTGTTGGCGTTCCAGTTACGGTTAAGTTAGTTGCAATACCAACGTTCCATATTGTTTGTCCTACGTTGGTGTTGGTTATTGTTATATTACCTGTACCAAAAGCCAACGTTCTTGCATAGGTAACTGAACTGGCAAAGTTACCAAATATAGTAAATGAAAAGTTATTTAAGTTAAGCGTTCCAGAACTTAAACCAACGTTTCTACCTCCAGCAGAACCTACAGTCAAAGCGTCTTGCAATGTGTATGTTGTTGAACCAGCATTTGCAAGAGTTCCGCTTACGGTCTGTGCGCCAGTAGTTGCGTTTAAATACGACACGGTTGTGTTGGTACTTGCCGTTACTGTGTATGTTCCGTTGTAACCCGCTGGAGTTACGTTAACCACAGTAATTGTGCTTCCTACGGCAATACAGTTAAGTGTGCTATTAATAGTTAAAGTAGCTGTCGTTCCATTGCCTGTTGCGGCAGTTGTCGTAAGGTTATATCCAAAGTTAATTGGAAAATCTAAGTTTTTGGCGTTAGTTGTAATTTGCTGAGTTCCGCTTGCTCTGCAAAATGAAGTGCTTAATGTACTTGCGGTTACGGTTGTTCCACTACTGATAATCAAGTTGCCATATATAAACCTAGTGTTACCAGCTAATGTTCCAGTAAAACCCGTAAGATTTAAATCTATAAAACATCCGTTAATACCAATAGTATCTGAACCTGCTGACACGTTTACAGTAATAGCGTTTGTTTCCGACCCTCCAGAAGTGTTTCCATGAGCAACGGTTCTTGTAAAAGCACCCGATGATGTTCCTGTTACGTTAACTGTAGGTGTTCCTGTGATTGAAAAGTTTGTAAGTGTTGGACAATTCCATACTGTATTGCTGGCGGCTGTGTTGTATGTGCAGGTAATGTTGCCAGTACCAAAAGCTATTGCTCTTACAGCAGAAACATTTGATGTAATGGCAAAAGCACCAAAATTTGAAAGCGTAAAATTGTTTAAATTAAGCGTACCAGTATATAAGTTAATTGTTCTAGCTGTAGCGGATGATGGAGTTGCTACCGTTAAAGCATCTTGCAAAACGTAAGTTGTTGACCCGCCATTGACAATAATTCCTGAAACAGTTTGTGCGCCTGTTGTTGCATTTAAATAAGATACGCTTGTGTTCGTACTGGCTGTAACTGTATAAGTTCCGTTGTATCCAGTAGGTGTGACGCCCGAAACAACAATGGTGCTACCAACAGCAGGACAGTTAGTAGACGTTGAAAAAGTTAATGTAGCAGTTGTTCCGTCACCAGATGCTGCCGATGTAGCAAAGCTGTAGCCAAAGTTAATTGGAAAATCAAAGTTTAATGCTGCGCTTGTGATTTGTTGTGTAGCATTTGTTGCCGCGAACGATGTTGCGTTTGCACCAGCGGTTAACGTCATAGTGCTACTCATTACTAAGTTGCCGTATATATATCTACCACTGTTTGACAGAGTGCTTGAACAACCCGTAAAGTCTAAGTTTTTAAATGCGCCTTGTACAGAAACAAGACTGCCTGTATCACCTGCTTGGATATTTAAATTGACCGCATTAGGTTCAGAACCACCAGCAGTGCCTCCGTGGGTAAATGTTCTTGTAAAACCAGAGTTGGTGCTAGTGTTAATTACGTTGACTGTTGGCGTACCTGTAACGGTTAAGTTAGTTGCGGTTGCTACGTTCCACAGCGTTTGGTTAGCTGTGTTTGCGGTTCCAATAATTGATATTAAACCGCCATTAAATGCCAATGTTCTTGCGTTTGCGTTGTTTGAACCAAAAGCAAAACAAGTCGCCGTAAACCCGCCAAGATTTAATGATCCGTTTGTAAGGGTTAAACCGGTACCGCCTGTAGAAAAAGCACTTGAAAAAGTCCAACCTCCCCCAATTCCATCAAATGTTACTGCGCTACCAAATGACTTTCCGTTAAGGTTTATTGTTTTTCCTGTTGCTGTGGCAGCAAATGTTATTGAACCAGTATTTGATCTAGTAAAGTTTGTTGCGGGTAAAAGAAAACTGCCATAAATATTCATGGAGGCAGTTCCTGCCAACGTCATTACGCCGTCAACAGCAGTAGCATCAAAGTCTAAACAGACCGCAGTTGCCGTCACCATTGTCACGGTGAACGCAGTCGTACCTACATTTGAGTTGGCATCAAAGAATACGTTATCAGCGGATGTAGGTACAGACGCACCAACAACCCCGCCTGATGATGTAGACCAGTTTACGGTGTTTGTACCGTTCCAAGTACCTGTGCCGCCAACCCAGTATCTGTTTGCCATTACTCAGCAGGAATGGGGTTGCCATCCTCATCATGCATGATATTTCCGTCTTGATCCCGTTTGTACTCAGGAGGCGGCGCTGTGATAGCCGTTAGCCAATTACTAATGCGAGTCTGCTTCATCGCTTCTAACTCATCATCGGTATATGTGTGGTTGTCAGGGAGGTTTAACGCATCCCTAAAAATGATACCGTTGTGGTCATATTCAAAAATGATTTGCATGATTAAGCCTGTGTAGTTACTGCAATGACATCCCAACGTGTGTTGTTTGCGTTATACATACAACCAACATAAGTTGTTTTGTTAATTACTGTGGTTGTTGGCAGTGTTGTGCCAATTACCGTATATGTTGCATCCCAAGTCAATGCTCTGGCTGTGCCGTTGTCCAGTAGCCTAAAAATCAATTTATCGCCGTCTAAGGGCGTTCCCGTGGGTGCGTTGATGGTCAAGCCGGTTGCAAGGGCTGTGTATGCGTATACGTCCGCTGTTGCGATGCTTGGCGTTAGAGTCGTTGCTGTTGCCGCTGTCGTGACTCTTGGGTCAATGCGCTTGTTTGACAAGGTTTCAGTGCCAGCATACGTTGCAATAGATGCGGCAGCCAAACTAGACGCGCCTGTACCGCCTCGATTTATAGCTACAACGTTACCGTTCCATGTGGCGCTAGTGATTGAACCAGCGTAATCAAGCGTGTTTGTTGACCAAGATACGTTTGCTGGCGTGAAATCATGTCTATCCCATGAACCCGCCGCAATCGCGTTAGACAATAAACTTACATCAACAAATGCACCAGATGGAACAGAAACAATAAGCGTTCCAGAGTTGTTGTTTACAGTAATTGCACCACTAGATTGGTTATTGTTAAAAGTAAAATTTACGCCATTTGGCAAAGTAGTAGCATTTGGTAATTGATATGTCTGACCACCAGAACCAGTAACTACATAGTTCGGCGCAGATGCCGCTGTAAGCACTGTTGTTGTACCTGCCGCCGCTACGTTTACATATCCTTCGCTAATCGAATTAACAGAAATGTTTTGATTAGCGTCACGCAAAACAACAGAGTTTGCACCGCTAGTTGTCAAGGCGATATTAGGCGCAGTACCACCAGAAGAAGTAACTGGGGCTGTTGCCGTTACGCTTGTAACGCCGGGGTTAATTACTGCCATTCTTGTATCGCCAAATTGGACGATGCGTTAGCCGCTATAGCATTAACTGCCGCAGTCGTATACATGTATTCATCCATGAAGAACGTGCCGTTAGGATACAGCGTGATTCCACTGTTCAATACCGCCGCAACTCCAAACCCAAGACTGATGTTTCCCGTGCTTGTGTTAATTAAAACCAAGCCTTTTCTGTTTGCGTTTGACGCTACCGCTTGCGCTGAAGTTACTCCTACAGTGGCAAAGGTAGGACTGTTTGCGGTGAGTGCAGTTTTGGTACTTACAACACTGTCAGAAGACAATACC
>Ga0209085_1001189_pt1 | contig 16552 bp, 19 predicted proteins | sample C_131016_EF_Meta_FD_187310 | JGI IMG/M metagenome (GOLD analysis project Ga0209085, IMG submission 187310) | Freshwater microbial communities from Lake Croche, Canada to study carbon cycling - C_131016_EF_MetaG (SPAdes) (version 2) | ecosystem: Environmental > Aquatic > Freshwater > Lake...
ACCGAGAATGAATGACATACCGACAGCATTTCTGAAAAAATTGATTCGCAGTTTTCAAGGCAGATATCACATCCAATCAACATGGCGTGTAAAACAAAAACTCACTCACTTCGTCCTGTTGCTCTCTGCGTCAATTGCGGTCTTGAACCTGGCGATGGTGCGTGTCTCGCTTCATGGATTGATGGGACTGAAAAAGTCTTCTGCGACCATTCATGTATGTATCAAGAATGTAGGGAAAGGACAAAACCATTCATGGAGCGAGACATGAAAAGTCTTCAAAGGTTCTTGAAGAAACCCATTCCAGTTCTCGTTCATCGTTTCATTGGGTGTGAAATCTTGTACTATCGTGCGTGTCTCGCTCGGAAACCTCGTGCCGAAATTGAACGGATTCGGCAAGAGTACAAGAAGAGTCTTGTAAATTTGGTTGAATGGGGTCATCAAACTAAACAAGACAAGGTTGCGTTTGGATTTGGTGACCTCTTCCGAGAGGACGACGATGAACTCATCAACGCTTGGTCTGCTCCAAATTAATACATATACTATATACACCTATCTACATATAAACTACACTTTTTTTCAAACTAAATAAAAAATAAAATGGGTGTCTATATATAGAGTGTAGTTTTAATAGCATACATATACTATATGACCCCTAAAACTATAAAATGTGTGATTCATTTTGAAAAAATTGATTCAGCATTTGGCAGTCTGATTCATCATGAATCATGCCTACTCGTCTTTGGGTATCGTACAACTGCCAGGCGGTATATGACATTCCTGAAGGAATTAACTTGGACGATACGTCTCAAGTTAAATCTTATGAGAGCAAATACAATGTTCTAACCATTACACTTGTAGATGGAACTTCACTTGAAATTGAATCCCGAAAAGGTATCATTTATAATGTAGATGACCCTACCCACTATAGTGAAGAAGAAATAGACTCTGACGACGAGGACGACGAGATTAAGGACAATTCAGAGGAAGATTTTATGGAATGGATGACAGACTCTAACATGATGTGTATAAAACTAAACTACTTAGTTTATAAGGATAAACAGATTCAAGACCTTCTCAAGAAGAATGCCGAGCAACACAAACAAATCATGGAGTTGCTTCAAACGATTCATGGTTCCCAATAGATACATATACTATGGTGAGGATACTACACATAAACTATACACCCTTTTAAAAACCCTATTATATATAGAACTCCATTTTTTATTTTATTTATTTCTTTAAGGATACATATACTATAGTATTACTATTACATATATTATATGTCATTTATAAAAATAAAAGAAAATAGAAATACGATTCTATATATAGATTAGGGTTTTATAATGCTACATATAATATGGTATGTTGATTCATATAAAATGTGTAACGAATTAAAAAAAAAATTGATTTGGGTTTGACCTCATGACTCTTGTATCCAGTCATCATGACCTCTGTCTATGAAATCCCTTTGGAGAAGATGAGCGATTTTCTTACCCATGATTCATGTGCCAACTGCTGTGGGTCTCTTGCCAACTGTACGAGAGGTATTCAAGTAGGTGACAAAATCAAACCCTTCTGTGATGTCGCATGTCGTCGGCAATATGAACGTGACAAGTTCCGACCCATGTTAGAAAATGACCTTCAACAATTCCAACTTTTATTTCAATATTGTCCTCGCTATGCTTTCTCTAAAACTCTACTCTACAAATCTTTATTGGCACGGAAACCTCGTGCTGAAATTGAACGCCTTCTACAACTCTATAAAAAAATATGTGGCGAACTATGTGAAGAAGCAATGGAAAAAGAAATAGGTAGATTAGCATATCATTACGGTGAAAAATTCAAAGGAGCAGATACAGATTATGATGTACTCATTGAATGCTTTTCAGCACCTACTCTACATTGAATAGCGTCTTCTCATAAATTCTTACCTTTAATTCTGTAGTTGATTTCTTCATCAAGGTAGCGAGAATGAATGCCTCCTTCTCCTCCTTTGTCATTCGCTTTACTTTAGATTCTACATATATCTGCGTTTCTTCTCTATCCATTTTCATTGCCAGTTGAAACTCTGAATATTCATCTACTTCTGATTCCATGTCATGAATCTGTTTTTTCAGTTCATGAGTCTTGGACTTGATGTGCTGGGCGTAGCATCGCTTATCTCCTTTCCAGTCGCATATAATACACTCCATGATTGACATATATTATATGTTGATTCCAAATCAATTTTTTTTTAAGAGTATAGTTTGAGAACTTTATCATGATGGAGCGGATAGATGTGTGCTAATCCACCTTGGTCTTCTACCAGCAACTTTGTCATCTTGCCCCCTACCAATTCCTTTACTACCTTGTGTGCTTCAGGTGTAGTGTCTTTGATTAATTGCTTTGCCTTTTCATATTTTGGTTTTTCTTTCTCAATCTCCTTGCGTTGATGAAGTTCAGGTTGTGGCGTGGTTGTCTTTTGCTTGAATGGTTTCTTGTACGTTTTCTTCGCTTCTACCATTGCTTCTTTGTACGTAATGCCCTTCTCCTTCTGTACCTTTTTCACATGGTCTATCCACGCACTCATATACCTTCTCTACATAAAAAATAAGTAAAACCTCTACTCATTTTTCAAAAAATTGATTTGACTTAAATACATCTTTACTATTACAGAATGTCTGACCGCAACCTCTCGCTCAAAATCACCATGTATCCTGTTGAGGAACGTCCTGAAATCCTTGAACTTCGTCGTCAGAAAAAGTTGGAGCAGATGAGGCAGTATCGTCTTGCTAATCCTCACTACAAGGAGACCAAGAAAAAGTATCGTGAAGAACATGCCGAGGAGATTGTCGCCTACGCCAAAGAATACTACAACAAGAACAAGGACAAACGTAATGCCGATGCCAAGCAATACTACCTTGAAAACAAAGAGGCAATGTTGAAACAGAAATCAGAACAGCACACGTGTGCTTGTGGTTGCGTCATTCGCAGGAGTGATACTGCTCGGCATTTAAAAACTGCTAAACATGCCAAACATCTTTCCTTTAAGGCATCCGAGAACGTGGGGGCAACTCCCCCCCTGTAAGTTCAGGTGCGGTTACACTAGAACGACTACGAGGCGGTTCTGCCTCTAACATACCCCCTTTCATCTTTTTTTTTCGCATTGCTCGGAGTTTTGCCATGTGTTCCTTCATTTCAGGCGAACCTTTCATCATTTTCATACCACGACCAGCAGGATGTAGGGGATGCGTCACCGCCTTGGCAACCTTGCCAACCGATTGACGAACTTCTTTGGGAACAGCACTTTCGTACTTACCTTTCGCATCGTTATACATTTCTCGTGCCTTGGATACATTATCATGTACGGCATTTGAATGAAGGATTTCTCTTGCTCCTGCTTTTGCTAAATCCTTGACTGATGAATGTAGTGCCTTAGGAACCACACTTTTCATTTGTTCTTTCAAGTATCGCTTCGCACCCAATGCCCCTGCCTCCATGCCATTTCCCATGCCCCCCTCCATACCCAGCAAACCAAAACCTGTTTGCCTACGAGCATACGCCAAAGCATCTTTCCCCAGTTCGCCTACCGCTGGACGTAACGATTTGGGAACTGCTTTTTTATATGCTTTCTCTGCTCGTGGTTGAACTCGCCTTCCTATATACTTTGCCGACTGATTGCCTAAATCAGATACCGCAGGACGAAGAGATTTGGGAACAACCTTCTTGAAAGCATCTTGTAAATCATCTTTTAAAAGTCCGCCTGACAAAGCATGAACGTTTGATTGAGCGTTTGGGTGCCGAAAGTGTTGTTGCGTCGCTAACGCTGGGTGAAACGCCATATAATTACCTTTAGATTTTATTTGTGCGATTTCTTCTTCATCATCTGACCCTGTTGATGCCCCATCACTATCTCTATCATGTACTTCATTGATATCCATCATATCGCCACCAAACCCTAATCCAGCACCTTTTACACAATTTGGAACTTTTCTTCCACGCTTCATTTTCATTCCTATCATTTCGTATCCTTTCCAACAAGGGTCTTTAAAACCATCTCCTTGTCCTTGCGGTTTTTTTAACACGTTCAAATAAAATTCAGCACGTCGGCGTGTATGTCCTGTGTGTAAGTGCGGATACTTCAACACATGTTTCGCAAAGTCTTCTAATGTTCCTTTTTGTCCGCTACGTTTCCATTGTGCCGTGAATGTTCCCCATTTGATTTTATCAAACAATCCGCTTCCTTCATTGAATGGGTCTTCTGAATCCTGGAATTCACTTTCTGAACCATAACTTGCTTCTGTCAATGGACTTCCTACGTACTCTTGACTTTCCTGTCCCACCTCTTCCCCTAATGCCGACGCATAAAACCCTGACCTCCCACGTGGTTCTTCTTCTCTTGGACTTTCTTCCTCTTCTACAATTTCTTTGAACGTTTTTACTGCTGGTTCTTCTCCTCCCAAATTACTCATACCTGTTCGTAACTCTTCTTCTACTTCTGCTTTGTACGCTGGATTCAAATAACGACCATACAAAAACACAGCACCAAACACATCATTCAATCGCTGTTTATCCTTTCTTTCTTTTGCGTCTCGTAAAGCAATGGCAAGTAATCCTGCTTCATCTGTTCCTACTTCACCCAATGCTCTAATTGCTTCTTCTACATTTTTTTGTTTTTTTGAAAATTTACGAACTTCTTTTCCAGCATCATCTCCTATGGTAGATGCCGTTGGCAGTGTAGATATATCCTCTGCCTCTGCTTGAAACCTTACCACATCTCGTGGTGCTGGTACTGGAACAATCTCTTCTTCTTCCCTTGCTTCGTACAAAGGCATAGCATCTGTAATTGCCTTTTGTAGTTTATCCAATTGCTCTTGTGAAAACGTTGGCGAGATTTGAATATCTACTTTGGGTAATCCGTACAACTCTTTTATGTTTTGAACGTTGATAAAATCATCAAATGAATATGACCCTTGTTTAATACCACCTACGTCTTTAAGAACAGCAACCACATCTCCATCAAAGTAAATAGACACGTCTTTGATTTTAGGTTCTAACAATCTATATTCTATGTTTTCCCCACCTTCTGCCCTAGCACGTCCAGTTCGCTGATTTCGCTGTTGCTGAAAACGAATGATTCCCATCAAATACTCTTTGTAACCTTCCGCATTATCATGGATTAATTTACGTCCTTCTGCGGTTGCTTTTTCTTTATCCGTTCCCATATACACTTTAACAATGTCTTGTTTTCCGTATTTGATTTTAGGACGTGGCACTTCCAATCCTCGTGGAGATGTTCCACGTGATGAACGAGATTCTGCTGACGATACAGACCCTGAACGTCCTCGTGTCAATGCTACAGGCGGTGATGGTGGAGGCGGTGATGGTGCTGGTGCTGGTGGTGCTGGTGGTTCAGGTGTTGGAGGTGCTGGAGATGTCAGTGCTTGTTTTTGCTTTCCTTCTAAAAATTCAATCATGGTAGTAATGTTCGCATTGTGCTTTTTCCCATCAGGTCGGTTTCCTGAATATTGAGCGTATTTCTTTTGAATGTCTTTCAACTCTTTACCAGTTAGTTTTGCCAACTCTTCACGAGTCCAAACTGCTTGGCGTGGTGGGGATTGTGGTGGAGCAGATGGTAAATCCATAATGGGTGCTGATTGTTCCTCCTCCAATAAATCGTCCGCATCTTCTTGTAACACTGCTTCCACTTCAGGTCTTGCTGGGGACAATGCTCGTTGTACCTCACGAATCGCTTGTTCTGCTTCACGCACCGCACTTGTTTGTTCTTTATAACTTTTTAAATCGCTTGGACTTATAGGTGTGCCTTGCGAAACGAGCGACTTATCATCGTCTTCAAATTCAACGCCCCCTTCACGACCCTGTTCTATCAACACCGCTCCTGTTCGTGGATTCACTGCTTCCAATATTCCAAAATGTCTATCACGTGGCGATAATCCACCTGCCGTTCTTACAATCACTTCACGCTGTCCTTTGGGGATACCAATGTCTTTCAGTAGCGGATTATTACGTAATTGTGCTTGGGGGAACACGTCACTCAAACGCAACGTATCCTCACGCAATAGATTTTGCGGAGGTGGTGCCGTTCGTTTCCGTGGTTTGCGTTTCTTTTTCTTTTTCAATGCCCCTCCCTCCATCTCCCCTTCACTGCTACTGCTACTTACGCTACGTCGTTGTTTCACTGATACTTTTACACCATGATACTCTGCGTTCTTTTGTAGTACAACTGGACGACCACGTGGTTTATTCTCTTTAGGTTTTACTACACGACCAAATCGTTCCACATACTTTTTCAATCGTTCTTGGTCGCTTTTGCTAAAGTCCAACATTTTAGGAAACTCTTGGGGGTCAGTATCTGCTTCCACAGCAGTGATGTTTTTAGGTACAAACGTTATGATTTTCTCACCTTGACGATTCGCAATGGTTCGTGATTTCGTCAAGGGTTTGACTAATTTCCAACCACCTTTTTCTGTATGATGAATGAAAAATGCTGGAACACTCAATTCAATGTGTCCTGTTTCAGGAAGTTTTATGGTTGGATTACTCATATATTATATGTTATATAAAAAAGTATATATTTCTACTTAATCGGTTGAGTAATGGTATCCGCATTGATGACATCACCCCCTATGGAAATTGGTTTGCGTAGTGCTGGGTCTTTTGCTTGAAAGAAATGCTTCAAAATAAATTCATTTTTCATGTGGTTGTTTTCTTTATTCAAATCATCAAACAAATCAATGAAATCATTCGCATCGGTATATAAATCGCCCGTTCTACCTTGTCCTACATTGATGTAATGTAAGAATGCTAAACAAAACCACCCACATGCTCCTGACATGAGAGACTGAATATCCTTTTCATTGTGTGCTGGTATCCCACCTAAAAAATCACATACTTCTTTAGGAGGTTCTGCTCCAAAGGAATCAAAGTACAGATATTCTCGTTTTCCATTGGGATATTGATTCGCCTGAAAGCACGTATAGTGCGAACCCTCATTACGTTCTCCATCTTTGTCAAATTCATCTTCCATGTTAATGATGTACGATTTGTTGAATTTCAACTTCATCTTTTTCAATCGGTCTTTGAAGTTACAGAAGACAAGAGGAACATCCATGCGTTTTGCCAAATCATAAATTTGAGTATCTGTTAGGGACATATAATTCCTAAAGAATATATATTTAACTTAATAACGAAATTACCACAATAGTTTGGCAATGTACCAACCCCTTGTCCCTTCCGCTTCTATCTCCTTCTTATGTCGTATGCGATACAAACGCCTCCTTTCATCCGCATACTCTTGACCCCTCTTTTTTATGTAAGATGGGTAATCCATCATTCCTTTCGCACCACCTGAAAACAGATACAATCCTTTGTGGTCGTAAATATCAATCTTGTATTTGGGATTCTCTGATGGATATACAATAACGTTTAGCATTTCCGCTTTCTTTTTTGTATAAGGTGAGATTCGGTACATAGTTATACATTAGACTTTTTTTCATTCACGTCTAATTCAATGTCACCATTGAGCGGATTCTTAAATACTTTAATCGGTTTGTGTTTCAATACATGCGGTGCTTTTCGTATCTCTATCAACTTATCATGAAGTGATTTACGTAATACGTTACTCGTTTCAAACAATTTGCGATATTCGTCCATCACTTCGGTCAAAAAATCCATGCCTTCCATTTTACGATTGACTGGACTTATTTTCAACTCTGTACTTATTTTGGTTGAAAGTAATTTGTATCCGTGATACGACATCAATGCTTGTTCCTGTTTCCGATTGATTCCTAAAAATAATTCTATCGCTCCTACAATTCCTACAATCAATGAAAGCATACAATTGATGACACTCACCTTCTCCTGTGATATGAAATTAGAAAGTCCAACTGAAAATACGCTATTGATAGACGATAACGTTATCACAGGAATTCTAAAATAACTTAATCTTTTTTTTTGAATTTGATACTTTGATTTGTGTTCCTTTTGTAATTCATTACAATTATGTAATACATCTTCCAATACCTCGTGAATATCCTCGCTCCATGATAAACCAGTATCTTCATCTGACATATATTATAGATTGATTTTATTTTTTTTTATACGTTCGCATGTAAGACCTCATGTATTCTCTTGCTTTGTCCTTGTGAGCGTCCCTGTATTGTTTTTGATATGCCTTATGCTCTTCTATATGATTCAACTGATTTTGACGTATTCGTTTGATGATTTCATCCTTGTTGTTACTATACCGCTCTTTCCATGAACGTGTTGGAATCCGCTGGTTATACAAAGGTTTCATTTCTTCAATCCAATGCCTCTCCCTCTTTCGTAAATCTTGAATCGTTTCATACCTGTACTCTTCCAACACTTCCATTTTGAATTGTTCCCAACCACCATTCTCACGAATGTAAGAATACAACGGCAAAGGAGAAATAGCACATGCTTTTTTATGTGCTGTTTTCCGTTGATGGATACTCTTTGTACTTCCAATGTAAAGCAATCCCATGTTGGAAATCGCATATACAAATCCAAGATTCATAAAATAAGTTAAGTTAATTTATTCCTAAATATAACGAATTTACGTTCCCACAATATGAATACTTAAAGCAGTTGGGAATGACCCTGTAGAAGATACATAGGTAAATCCTGATGTCGTACTCGTTCGTAGTGTCATCGTATGATTGCCCGTTGCGTCCTCTGCCGTCAATACAACCGCTGGAACGGCATTAAAGGCAGACGCATAAGTGAATGTTCCATTGACCGAAGCACCTGTAATTCTTGTTGATGTGATTCGCTGATTGGTGGTCTGCGTTTGGAGTGGGTAAGGGTAGTTCGTTTGATTGCTGTTAGGATTGGTTTGAGCGAAGACCAAGAAACCTGATGAACCTGACGACAAGAATTGAACGACTTGGTTTGCTCGTATGGAGTAAGTCGTTCCTCCTGCTAATCCGTTGTTGCCTCCTACGAAAAGTCTTGTTGGACTTGCGGAACATCGGCACTCTACGCCTTGACTACCAGCATTAAAAATGGTAATGTATTTGCCTCCTGTATCGTCTGTTGGGAAGTTTAAAGGGGTAGGATTTGCCGTCCCTGATATGACAAGGGTATAGAGCGAGTTGCGAAGAGCATCTGCTGGAATGGTGTAAGAGGCAACACTTAATGCCGTAGTCCCTCCTTCTCCCCCTGAAAAGAGAACATCGTTGATGCTAAATTTACCTTTTACACCGACGAGTGAATAAGTAGAGGTTGAACCTGAATTGTTCCCTATCGTAATCGCATTAGCACTACCTGCGTTTGTACCAATGGTAATGGGTGTTACCGTCGCTAATGCTGAACCTAACCCTGAAATCGTTTGATAGGTGGAACTTGCCGTTGCGGTTGTCAAATAAGCACTCATTCCAGCGAGGGTTTGATAAGTGGAACTTGCCGTTGCCGTTGTCAGGTAAGAACTCATTCCTGCGATGGTTTGAAAGGTTGAATTCGCACTTGTGATGGTTAGATAAGCACTCATTCCTGAAAGGGTTTGGTAAGTGGAACTTGCCGTTGCGGTTGTCAGGTAAGACCCCATTCCAGCAAGGGTTTGGTAAGTGGAACTTGCTGTTGCCGTTGTGAGGTAAGATGCCATTCCTGCGAGGGTTTGATAGGTTGCGGAAGCACTTGATGTGGTGAGATAAGCACTCATACCTGCGAGGGTTTGATAGGTTGCGGAGGCACTCGCTGTGGTGAGGTAATCACTCATACCTGCGAGGGTTTGATAGGTTGCGGAGGCACTCGCTGTGGTGAGGTAATCACTCAATGAAGAAATCGTCGCAAAAAAGGTATTTACCCAAGCAGTTGTCGGAATGATGGTGCTACTGATATTTGTCGCTGGTGTGGGGGCATTCACTTCTCCCACTAATGAAATCGTTGAACTTAAATTACCTATTTCAATTAAATTGGAAACGTCTATGTTTGTTCCTATGTTAATGAGCGTATCATTTTGTATTTCAAGAGCAGGTCTTGTTGAAATGAGACCATTTTGACCTAACGTTGTAGAATAAGTATCATCTGTTAATTGTAGTGATGTGCCGATAGTTGAAGTATTTACTCCATCTGTCAAAGTGATAGTTTGATTTGCGTCGCCAACCCCAGCAGGTGCTACGGCAAGAACTTGGGCGAGGGAAGGTGTTGCTCCTCCGTCCGCCCAAGATAAGACCCCATCACTACCACCACTTGTCAAGACTTGTCCTGCGGTTCCGTAATCATATGTATTATCTGTCATCAATCCTATTTGCTTTGTTCTTTTTATTTGAATACCTGACGAAGTAGGAAACCCAGGTTGTGATAATAAAACAATATCATTTACTGTAATCTGTGCTAAATTTATTTCAGGACTTGAACCTGTTATAGTTTGTAATGCTAATGAATTTGCGGTTAATTGACTTACTCTTGTATTTAGAACACCAGGAGTAGTATTATCTTCAGTTGTCATATAGACTTGCGTTGGAGACAACAACCCTGATTTGAATTTTTCTCCGTAGTTTTCAGTAAGTTGAAAACTTGTTGTTAATACTCCGCCTGAATCATTAAGAATGGTCTGTATTCCATAAGGATAAGATTCATTTACTCCTCTGCTTAAATATATGGACTGGTCTGCGTTTGCGACACCCTCTGGTGCTACGGCGAGAACCTCGGCAAGAGAAGGCGTTGCTCCACTTCCAGTAACCCAAGCAAGGTCGCCATTCACATCTTTACCTATGACTTGTCCTGCTACTCCTTCATCTGCTCCAATTTGAAACTTGTTTCGTCCTACGACAAGACTTGAGTCTAAATAAAGGGAGTTAGCAAGGGTAAGTTCGTTAGGATATAGACTTGCTTCTAAAAGATTGCTATCTTTATCTGTTTTTGAAAGGTTCAAATGGTCGTAGTCATAACTTGCTTCTATGATATCATTTTCTGTATAATGAAGCGTCCGAGGGGTTAATGACATCGCAACACTTATTCCAGTAGAAGTAACAGTGTCTTTGATTTGAGACATTTCAGGAGATACGGAGTTTGTATGGGTAGTTTCGTCAATCCCATTCGTTGTAATGCTTTGTGCTTCCAATTTAGTAGAACTCATTTCAGTATGTATGTCAGTACCGATTGCTCCTACGATTTGAAAGGAAGAACTGGCGAATCCACTTCCTGTTTGGATTGCCTGTTCCAACGATGTGAAAGGGGTTGTCGTCCAAGATAGATTACCTGCTTCTCCCCCAGTTGTTAATACCTGACCTGATGTCCCATAATCTACCAATCCATTCGCAACAGCAATTCCCACTCTTGTCGGTTCAAGAGAAAGGTAGTCGGTAGATGCTACATCGTCTATCTTGTCAGTATGTTTGATTTCAATCTTCCCTGCTTCACTATACGTTTCGTTTTGAGGTTGGTTGTCTATGGGAGGAAACAAACTTGAATCATATTGTTGTAGAGTTGATGTATTCGGCGTTATATCATTCTTAAAACTTAAATTGGAGATTACGCCTGTTCCTTGAAAATCCATCGCCATACCGCTTCCGCTTACCACATTCGTTCCATCCGCAGATAAATATCCCACTTTGGAAAGGGTAATGGTTTGTTCTGCGTCCGCCACCCCAGCAGGTGATACGGCGAGAACACTTGCTAAGTTCTGCGACCCTCCTCCCCCTCCTACCGCCCACGTCATAGAACCATCCGCTCCTCCGCTTGTCAGAACATATCCTACTTCTCCTGCGTCATCATTCAACAGAAGTTGATTATCTCCTGCCGATGCCGACAAAATGATATTATTCGTGCCTATCGGAGATTCACCATTCTGTATTGTAATTGCGTTATTCACGTTCAATGTCGTGCTGTCGGACGCTGGTGCTAATGCCTGAATTGCCTCAATCTTCGTCTGTAATCCCGACCATGTAGTAGTAGAAACCGCCGTACCATTATCATAAGCAAACCCTTGTCCGTTCAATGCTATACCTTTAGGTGTAGTTAATTTATCATATCCTATACTTAATTCAGTTGCTCCTACAACAAGCGTATTGTCTCCTGCGTTACTGCTAAACGTTTCAGCACCCTGTGCGTCAGGGTACTCTAAATAATCTACCGCTGGTGCGGATGAACCTCCTCCTATGATAGCAGTCGTTGTTTCACTGAAATAGGTAGGATTGAAAATTTGAGATTGACTTAAGGGAGGTGGATATACTGACATACCATAGATTAAGAAGAAAATTAATTTGATATGACGTATTTATTGAAGTCGCATGATTTGAATGTTATTGGCAGGAAACGCCATACCTACCAACTCTGTTTGTGCTACGTCCTCTACATAGTTAAGCGAATACGTTCCTCCCACACTTAAATCTGCTTCATACGTGATGCGAACAGGGACACTATACGTAAATACGTAAGAAATATTCACCGTCCATACGCTTAACCCTCCTTGGGATGTACGAGGCACTAAGGCACTTCGCCATAAAAGAACATTCCCTGTCGTCTCAATCCCAGCAAGTATATCATTAAAATACGCTTCATTATCTCCACGCCCATACGCAAACGTCAATTGACCTATAATCCAGTATATTCCTCCTACAACTAATGTAGGCAATCCAATGTTATACACGGAATCACCTGTCCCTATGGGTGATGAATTGTTTGCTTGTCTTATGGGTACAGCAACGGAATAGACAATCGCACCAACGTTCGTTCCTAAAGTAGTCACTTCCGCTTCTAATTGATTGTATTCAGCAACAAGAGATGCGATAGACTGCGTCGTGGTATCAATCAAAGGGAACTTTTCAGGTTCAAAAATAGGAACATTTTCAAATGGAGGTGGATAAATTGCCATACTATACGGAAAGATATTAGTTTAATAAATCTATCGTTAATACATATGGCACTATACAACGCCCCGTCTCGCATCGTTCCCATTTTTAGTCCTCTTGATTATCCTTTAGTTGAAAAGTCAGGCGGTACTTCTCTTACCACGCTTCAAGAAAACATTGTCAATCTTCAAGACCAAGTCAATATACTCGCTGAAAATGTTGTTAGGCAAGGATATTTGACTACGACGAACTATACTGCGATAGTAGAACCAACTGGCGTAAATACTCCACTTTTGCTTGGAAATGTGATGCCTATCAATCTTACAGAAAATTGGATTGTTACCGTGAATGTTGATATTACAGCAATTGGTCCATCTGATTCTAACATTGGTAAGTTTTATATATGGTGGAATAACTCTGCCACTACGTACAACTCAGCGTGGAACAATCTATCCGTATGTAATTTCAAAGATACCATCGCATCTAGTTTTAATTTTACATTTTTTAAAACCACTACAACATCTTCTCAATCTGCTCCATGCTACGTTTGGTATGCTTTTTTTGACGTTCAAGGCGGTGTTATTCCTGTCCTTGGAGAATTCACGACTGCTTACTTTCCAGTCGGTCAAACTCAATATACAAACTCTTGTCTTGTCGGTTTTCCTGATTACACACTTAGTTAAACATTCGTGGATAACACCACGACTTGAACCATAGGAACGGTTGAATTCTGTCCTTGAATGTAAAAGGGTGAAAACCCTGAATAAATAGGATTGATTGTCAAATAGTAAGTGTGGGTAGAATTTGCCGTATTCTTTACCACAACGCTGTTGTTGGCATACCAGTATTGCCATGACCCTGATTGAGAGTTTAATCTTGGTTGGTAGAAATGATTCGCAACAACACTTGTATTTCCATCTACAATGGATATACAGGACGAGGTCAATGTACCAGTCGTTACACTTCCAGCATTCATTACCAAACTATAATTCACCATCGCTACATTCCCTGCTTGTAGGGAAAACGAGTAAATCGTGGTGGTTGTTCCTGAATTATTCCCTGTAATTTGAACTCCTTCCCCAAAATTCACATAAGTGCCTACTGACCCAAATATTGCTGATATGGGTGCTAATTCTGCTGAAATCGCATCTAATTCTGCTTGAATCGCAACGGTAGAACCTGCTTCGTCTATCGCTTGTTCGTACGACCTTGTAAATGCTCTTGGAAAAAATATAGGATTCGTGGTTTCAGGCGGTAAATAAGATACTCCCACTTCGGTTGCTGTCATACATTTAGCACAGATTAAAATTAAGTTGAAATAACAAATTAAAATATATGCCTTTACATTATATGAAGAATTTTTATGAGGAGATGCCGAGTGAAATGATTGACAAACTTCCCAATCCCAATGAAGATAAACACCACATTCGCCTTCCGTTTCGTATGGCAGTGTCTGCTCCGTCAGGAAGCGGAAAGACCAACTTTGTGCTTAACCTCATTCAAGCATTCTCTTCAGGTGAAGGCACGTTTAACGACATTACCATCATCACGCAAAATAAAGACGAACCCCTCTACAATTACCTTCGTAAAAAAGCACCTGAAATTCAAATCAAAGAAGGTCTTCACAGCATTCCCCAGTTAGACAAGATGAATAAGAAACTCAACCACTTGGTGGTCTTTGATGACTGCGTCCTTGAAAGAGACCAAACGCCTATCATTAAGTACTACATACGCTGTCGTAAATTAGGGTGTTCCGTTGTCTATTTATCCCAATCCTACTTTGACATTCCGTCCCTCATTCGCAAAAACTGCTCGTACATGGTAATGCTAAAACTCGGCGGACTTCGTGAAGTCAAAGACATTCTACGTCAGTTCTCTCTCGGTATTTCCAAAACTCAATTGGTCGGCATGTATAACTACGCCACAGAAGAAAAACTCTCTTGCTTTCTCATTGACGTGGAAGAGAAAGACGACGAAAAAAAATTTAGAAAAGGTTTAGAAGAATTTTTAGACCCTATTCAGTTTGGTTCGCCTGATGATGATTAGTCGCTCTCGTCGTTGCTGTCGTCGCTCCATTCTGATTCGCACACTTCGCAATTACAGCAGAGTCCAATCGCAATGCCATGTCCGCAAAGGTCATCCTTGTGGCATTCACGTCCGCACTTACATGTGACTTCTTCTTCTTCTTCGCATATCTCGCAAATCCAGTAGTCCTGCTCCACCTGCTCCATCTCACAATCGTGTTTTTCGCACAGGCACATGATTATTTTATAAAAGTATATTCGTTAAAACGATTTCAATTTTTTTATAAATACGTTTCATGTACTCTCATCTTAAACAAGGTGATTGGAAAAAAGAACCCAAACTGGTTCAATTCATTGAACGTAAAGAACGTGAAGCAATTGAAGAAGCACACTGGGTTTTTACTTCCTATACTTATAAACCTGTCCCCTACACCCATAACAAGTTTGATAAGTTGGTTTGGTCTTGATGCCACACACCGAACACGTGCTTGTCTTTTCCATTTTTGATTTTGCTACGTTACAGGGGAGGCATCGTCCGCCATACTTCAGTTGTTCCTCTGTGATAGCAATGGAACAACCTAAACACTTCAACTTTTCCAATCGCTTCTTTTCATCTTTGTAGCGTTTCTTTGCTTCCTTTATCACCTTTGTATCTACAATGTTCCATCGCTGGACGCAATCGCTTCCAATGATAAGGTCGCCCAAATCGCATTGTATCCTAAACGTGTAGAAAATCGGTGATTTGCTACACGCACATCGGTACGTCATATCTGCCGTTCCATCTCTGTTGTTGATTTGATTGTCGTAGCATAACAAATCAACTTTTAAAATGTCTTTGAAAAAGACCTTTGCCATGTCGTGATTTTCAAATCGGTCTCTGTGGTTGTAAAGCATTAAAAACATCATGAAATAGAGTGGGTTTTTATGAGAAGACTTGTCGTAATCCAACTTGTGTAGAATGCCGTCAAACTCCTTTCGTATCGCATCTTGCTCCGCCATCAATAGCACATCGTTGTACGTTCGTGGTGGAATCAAATGCCACAACTCATCAATCACCTCAAAGTTCTTTTGCGTCCAAGCAATTGGATTCACCCTGTCGTTCATTGTTATGCCTCCATCTATCAATAAATCCAAATCAATTTTTTGAAATGAGATGATATTAACCAGTTGGGTTGTGTTTTTATTTAAAAAAAGTGATTTTACAGAGTAAATCTATAAAATCTATGCGAATTTCATAAAGTCTTTATATTTTTTATTTTTTTTGATAAAATAAATTTTGAAAAGAATCCATGCGTAGGAAATACTATCCTATATACACTACTTTTATACCTTTACTATGTAAAAAATATAGTAAATATAACTGTACTGGTAAATATGGTTTGGCATTATATATTATCAACCGAATCCATTTTATCGGAGAGTCCAAAGAAGCACATTTTATTATAGAAGGGGTGAGTGTTGGTTTTCATTTGGTGGTATGTAACACCCATGGAAGCAAGTTCTGCTTTCACCTTCTTCTTGTCAGGGAACTCTTTAAACACATCTGTCCCAAGAAGAACAAACCTACCATCTTGAAGATTGACAGAGTATCGCAACATCAATTCATCAATCAATTTCAAATCATCGGAAGTTTCTCGGTCGTGGATAATTGCTACTTTGGTTTCACGAAATGATTCAACCATAAGAGTAATACAAGCATTGATAGCATCAGGGGTT
>Ga0209085_1001190_pt1 | contig 16551 bp, 8 predicted proteins | sample C_131016_EF_Meta_FD_187310 | JGI IMG/M metagenome (GOLD analysis project Ga0209085, IMG submission 187310) | Freshwater microbial communities from Lake Croche, Canada to study carbon cycling - C_131016_EF_MetaG (SPAdes) (version 2) | ecosystem: Environmental > Aquatic > Freshwater > Lake | place...
ATTAAACACACCTATAGTCAATAGAAAAACAAAATTTCAGGATATTAAGATACAAAAATCCCAAATCAACATTTTTGGGTCTTCTTCCACAGGGGCCGTCACAGGCGGGATAGGATTTGGATTATTGCCCACCCCTCTTGCCTCTGCAAAATCGGATTGTCCGTCGGAAAGAAGGAGACGGAATCCACACCTGGAGACGGTTGTAAAAATGCTTCCGACTCCGACTGCAAGCGATGCCACAGTGGGGAATATAATCAGCAAAGACGATATTTACCTGGTAACAAAAACAGGAAGTGTCCGCAAACACAGCAGGAATGGGGTATCAGAAAGTCTAGGGCTAGCCAGATATGTAAGGTTCTTCCCGACTCCGACCAGCAGGGATTACAAGGATGTAGGGGATTTAAAGAAATTAGCCCAATATGCTCACAAGAGCAGGTTAGCGTGTACTATTGCAGCAGAGGAATTAAGCAATGGGGCGAAGAGCCTTTAGCAGTACCGAGGCTAAAAGACAACCGATTAAATCCTGATTGGGTGGAATGGCTTATGGGTTATCCTATTAGCTGGACAGACGGAGGAAGCCGCATGCAGCGTCTTATGGCTTTAGGTAACAGTGTTGTGCCTTTAATTCCAGAGTTTTTAGGAAAAGTTATTGTGGATCACTATAATAATATGCAATGATTAATGTATCTAAAAAAACATAAAAACTGATATATAACGCATAATAATCAATTATATAATTAAAACTTTATGTAAGATGTTATAGTGTCTTGTATTTATGATGTTAAACATGTATACTATCGTGATGTTATGGCGTTATAGTTTTATGGTTACAAAAATCAATAATAAAAGGTTCAAATGATAATACTAGTTGGAGGAGAGAAAGGCGGGACTGGTAAATCAACAATAGCAACAAATCTTGCTACTATGCGAACTATGAAAGGTGTAGATACTTTGTTGTTTGATATCGATCCTCAAAAAACTTCAACTTTTTGGGCATCCAGAAGAGATGAAAATGATATTTCTCCAAGGATTGTTAGTTGTCAAAAAATACTTGATAGTCGCATTTTAAATGCAGGGGTAGTTATTAGGAATGAATTAAAAGCATTAATGTCCAAATATGAAAATATAATAGTAGATGCAGGAGGAGCGGCAAGTGAAGTATTAAGAGCAGCAATGACTATGGCAGATATATTAATTTTACCTCTCATGCCGTCATCATTTGATATATGGACTTTAGGAACGGTAAATAACTTAATATCGGAAGTAAAACATACTAATCCTAATATAATCGCAAAAGTTGTATATAACAAAGTAGCTCCTCACCCTCAAACCGCAAAATCTGAAATGGAAGAAAGTAACGAAATACTGAGTGATTTTGAGAGTATTAAAAGGTTTGATACCATTTTAATATATAGAGTAGCAATTAGAAGATCGCAAAGTAAGGGACAAGCTATAGTAGAATATAGACCATTAGACGATAAAGCTAATGAAGAGATTAATTCTTTGTATAGAGAGGTATTTAATGAATCAAGATAAACGTAGCAAAATTCCTACAATATCTCCAGAAAGGCTTGATAATTCTGAACATAATGTTGTTATAAGTAATACAAAAAAAGAGAGAGCTGCTATCGCTTTTGTTAAAGAGAAAGAAATAACGCAACCATTTACCATAAGAATTCCTATTGCTGAGTATCAACAAATTAGAAGAATAGCTTTTGATAAAGATGTAAAAATCAATCAAATTATTGTTGGATTAATAAAGGAATATATTAAAAATAATCATACACCATAGTAGTATAATATTATAACTGTATAACATTATGATATCATACTACTAAAAAAATTGTGTAATATATAAATAATTAATAATTTTTTAACTATTTTATAAAAAATCTGTCTTATTTTAAGAGGCTTAGAAGTGGTAAATCTGATAGTTACTGTATGATTTTATATAAACGGGAAAAAAGCTGTTTAAATCGCATTTATGAGGGTTTTTGGTGTTTAGGTGGAATAGTTTAATTTTAGTTAAAATTCTCTTAACATTTTAATATTTTATTAATGAACTTTCACTTTATTTTCCATAACCTAAGTTATGTATAATATCCGCACACTCAAATCCTAAAAGTTTTTATGAACGTTAAAATTAAAAAAACGGAAAATTATAGAAAATTAGCAAATACAAAAATACTCAAATGGAAGAACACCCAAAAGTGTCGTTTTCATATCTCTATTCTAACAAAATCCTACTATTAATCAAGGTTAATCTTTCTTTTTTAGTTCCGCATAGTCATTTTTATGTGGCGGTAAAAAGCCTTTACCTTCACACTTACCCATCTGGACCAATTTCGGAAAAAGCTGAGGTTTAACGCTTAGACTCCCTATAACCCGCGTTTCTTCCACCACTCGTCAGTTCTGAATTCAAGTGGTAAATTAGGGTTGCTGCTGCTATACGTATCTAGCGTGATATTATCTATAGCTATACCTGTAGCTTTGCTTAATTCCTGATCGTATTCATCATCTAATATTTTAGGTAATTTTTTTCCGCACCAAGGACAATAATGTATACGTTGTCCTCCCCCAGAACCTTTAAGGTTTATATAATAAGACCTAAACTTACCCGAATATCCTATAGAGATTTTACTTTCTTCTAAGAAAAAATCCATTTCTTTACAACAATGGTGCATATTATTATTTTATTAAATCTTTAATTGTTCTACCTGGAACTCCAGGTTTATATATTTTTCCATTTATAGGATCTATAGATCCTAGATGCTGTCTACCTTCGGGACCGTAAACTTCTATATCATTATGAGTATGGTCCCACTGATAATATCTCCTATCTTTTCCGCTTAAACCGTTTGTCTTAACATCTTTTTTATAATGCTGTAGCTCCTTCCACACAGGGCTTTCAGCTTTTTTACAATTAAATTTCCTCTGATTCTCTTCATCATCAGGCTCTAAATCACCTGGATCTGGCATACCAAAAGTAGGGGTATTTTTACTTACTTGAGTCTTTGTACTAGATTTGTGCTTGCTTTTTTCTAAAATACTATCTTTCCAATCAGTTTTATGAACATCAAACCCTTCCTGCCATGTTTTAACCATGGAAGGAGAGAATCCTGGCAACTTAGTCCATTCTAGTAAACGATCATCATGAGGAGTAAAGAGGATTGATTTTGGTTGGTGATGTACTGGAAAAATCTCAATACTAGGTCTATTATATTTTGGATCAAGCATGATGCTTGAGACAGTATTACTGCTATGACGTGCAAAAGGGTTAAGCTGCGGTAGTTCATTGACATTAATATGCGGTAATAATACTGTCTGCTCTGACTGCCGTTGACCAACTAGCAATGGATCATTCTGCATTTGCTTCCACATTGCATCCTTGGTTTCCTGTGGTACTAGTGGATTAAGCATAATTTCGTTAAAATCATCGCCGATCCAAGGATGTTCATGTTCAAACAGCGCTGCATTATGTAAGCCAATTACTCCGCCAGCTGCAACCGTAGCTGATATTAGAATAGGCGCTGAAACACCCGATAATACTGTCTCTCCTAGCACTAAAGCTCCTCTTGCCGCGTACCCTAATGCTCCATAACCTAATACTCTACTAGATACCTGTGATCCGTATACTGCAGTAGTATAACCGGTATTAGCGTAAACTGTAGGAATACCGAATAACTCCGAATAAGCACTAGAGAACATACTTGACTGAGCCGTTGATCTAGAAACGTCATAAACCTTTACTTCTTCTGCTTTTTGAGTTTTCTTTTCCGACGCCTCGAAGAAGTATGTCAGATACTCCATGCTCTGTTTGTTTAGCTGAACTAGTTCCTGATTGGTTTTTTGACCGAGTAACAATGAGTAATCAAAAGGTTTTGGAGTTGAGGTCGGTGGTTTTGTTTTCCCTCCCGGAGCTGTTTGTTTCGGGTTAATTTTTTCGGATAAGTCTTGCTCTAGCTCTTCGGCCTGCTTTATTTGATACTTATGGTTTGCCAATAGCATTTGCTGTTTCCTTTGGTAGTTTTCTACCGATTCGTCGATAATATAAGAAACACCCCAGCTGATAATAGGACTAGTTACTTTCCTTTGGATTAAATTTAATATCGCATCACCGACCATTGATCCGATATTACGGGATAGGGAATCACAAATATTCTTTTGCTCGGAATCAGCAGAAGATTTAAACGAACCTTTTAATCTTACATTAGCCCTAGCTGCGGCTTGATTAACTATATTTTCTATTGCCTGTTTTAGATCATCGATTATAGGCTCTATTTTAGAGATAATATCTCCCATAGACCCTATTTTGTGACCGACATATAATACCTTACCTATACTATGGAACTCAGAAGGAAGCGCGGATGATGCTTTAAATACTCCTGAAGCAAGTTCATTAATGACTTTTGCGTGCTTATGAGTTTTAGTCGCTTTAAACACTGTGTTTTGAATTTCTTTTAATATTTGCTGACGCTCAATATTACAATCCGGGCTTAATAATATTGCATTTTTCTCAAGTGCAGATTCTGTTATGCGAGATACCTTTCCTGCTACCTGCTCTTCTAACCCATCAAGTAAGTTCTCTCTAACTTCGTCTGCTGCCCATTCGGCAATTTTTTCAACGGCAACGGTTTTTGCCATGTGCAGTCCTGCAGTCTTTGCAAGCTGAACGATACTTTCTTTAGCTCCTTGCTTGATGACTTCTTTCCCTCCTTGTTTGATACTTTCTTTAGCTCCTTCTTCAATTGCTTTTTTAGCAGCATGTGCTTTTGAAACTTCCGTAAATTTGACTTCAACGGCAATTAAGGCATAATCAAGAGCCTTGCCGCTAAGATATTCATCAAGGTCAAGCGCCCTTCCTTTAGATAAGGCCATACCTACTTTATAGGCATCCATGATACCCGATATAAATATTTTACTTCCAAGGCTAAAGTTACCGCTCATGGTCATAAAAACTCCTATAGCCATTTGGGCAATACTACATAAAGCTACCACGACGCTATCAAACCAGTTTCTTTTTGGTTTATATGTTTCTACTTCAAATATTTCATTAACCCCTAGGAAATCAATCTCGGCAATATCATCAGGGGTTAAATCCGAGGTTAATTGCCTTTTATCAATAGTAGATTTTACTCTTACTTCCCTCTCCCCTGACTCGGTTATAACCTTTATGGCTGATTCTATATGTTTGGTAAAACTTTTAAAAAAATCAATTTTAGTAGTAACCTGTTTTAATAGTTCATTACCTTCATTAATTCCGAAGCCGGCTACCGAGATATTCATTGCCGTTAGGTATGAGATAATTTCATTAACCCTGTTAGCGGTTTCCATTAATGATTCTACGGTCTTGTTCTTGTAGTTGTCACTATCACTATTAAGGTAGGATTTTGCCATGTAGTAATGTGCCGCAAAACTATAAATATTATCAATATCCATAGTTGCTTTACTTAAGGCGGTGTTAATCAAACCAAACCAAGTTCTTTTCTCATATAAACCGTGCTGAATTACTATGTAGCTAGGATTAGTAAATATACCCTTCTCATACTTTTCCTTGGCATTAACTAGGAACTGATCAATGTCGGTAGAATTTTGACCGATCTGAAGCCACAACCCAAAATCTTCTATTAACTGTTTAAGTTTACAGTTTTTTATTCTGTATTCACCGGGGGCAGTAGAGTTTAATAACTCCAGGTAAAACTTGCTAAATTTGGTGTATATATCATCTTGAGCAAGAAGACCGGGTATTGAATGTTCTATACTATATTTGATACCTTCGTATTCTCTAATATCACGATTATGTCTTATATTATCGATTAATTCCTGAGCACTAAGGCCAAAAGATTCATGATCGTAATAGTCCCTAACCAGAGCTATAATCTGATAGCTACCGCAATTACCCTGACGAGCCGTCCTACCTTTAACCTGCTCCTCATCTCTGGTATTTTTGGCAATAAAGGTAGATATTACGTGTAATCCGCCGTTTGCCTCAGTTTCCGGGCTAGTTCTTATATCCGTACCGCGTCCGGCTAGATTGGTTGCAACTATTATGGTATTCGGCGAAACGGTTGACTCTATTTCATAGTTATATAGGCTCTCTTCGCTCCTTAAATATTTGATAACCTTGGCTTTATTTCCGCAGCGTTGTTTAATCTGTAAAGATAATTCTTCCGCATCTTTAATGGTCTGACAAACTACTAACACGGCTCTATTATGTAGCACTGCTTCTTGATAACTGCTACTTACAATCGCTTCAATGTGTCTGCTTTTGGTATTTTCAATCCTGTCTGCAAGCTCTATAACCTGTTTATCCTTATAGGTTGGAACAAAGGCAATATCTACCCCATATATTGTTTTTAAAAACTCCTGTGAACCTTCACCTCCAAGAGTCCCCGTCATACCGAGAATCCTGTCATATTTTAAAAAGTAAGCAATATTGGTAATAAAGAAACTAGTTAAGGTTTCCGCTGAAATACGGCAATTATGCTTTATCTGCAGGAATTGATGCAGGCCGTTATACCATACCATGCTTTCCTGCGTAACCCCGGTGCTACTATCTACGGGATTAATTACTTTATGACCGGCATGATTTATGTTAATTACATAATCTCTATCCGGCTCCATTCTAGTTGCTGCATTAACTAGACTTGTTCCCCAGTTTTTAGCCTGAAACTTTGCATAAGCCTCAAGATGTTTTGGTATAGGTAGTGAATCAATAAGATGATTGATTAATTTTGTGGCCTCTTCTATAGCTATTTCAGTTTCAAGATTCAAAGGCAATATAATCTTGTGAAAGTTATCCCATGCCATGGTCATGACAGGCAATACGTATTCCATAAGAGGAGTAGGAGTTGCTTGCTTGGCAAGGTGATTGACGCTATCAAGTAGCATACTATCTACTTCATCGACTATAGTAATTGAAAACTCTCTACCGCCCCTTCTTGGTCCATGATTACTAGTGTTACTTAAAAAATCAGATTGGAAAGTTAAAGCATCACCGTAGACTATGTCAGAATCATAACAGACATTTTGCCTACCGGACGCACCTCTTGTTTTCAGATTGCAACTTGATTTAAGACCAAGCATTGCGAGAAAACCTTCAGACGATTCCTGACCTATGAAAGCTAAAACCCTGGAACTGGTAATTAAATCTATTTTATAACCGTAAAGAGCAAGTATCGCAGCTAGCATTGCCGATATGGCCGATTTACCTTCACCGGTTGCAACCTGTAATAATTTACCTTTACTACTTTCTTCTGCATCAAGTAATAGAAGTAAAGAAATTATTTGCGTATCCCGTAATAAATGCCCGTCTTGACCGCCTTTGGCACTATGTAGATTATTGGCCCTTTGCAATACTGCCATTACTTCTACTAATTCCTCTTTATCTAGCAGTTTTTTATTGCCCCCGTTTTTGTGGTTGTCTTTAAACTTTATTGCCCATTCTTTTACTTGCTCGGCGCTCCAGTTGCAAATAGCCTCTCCTTTCGTGTTATCAACGTATATATTACTGATACTTTCAAGGGTGCTTAAATACTCTGCTTGCTTTTCTGCTAATTCCGGGTTTAATTCAATAATTTTTTCAAGTAAAACACCTCCTTTGTTCTCAGTCTTGTGTTCAAATTGGTTATTAGCAATTTGATAGACGGAAGGTTCTAGAACATCACCTGAGTATCTATCGATAATGTCAGATATGCATTCTCCTTGTTTATTTCGTTGCTCCTCTGTTATCCGGTATTCAAAGATGGTTTTTAGACTATTTGCAAAGTGATGTATGTTATCACCGGTTATTTTTTGTAATATATGTGCTAAACCTTGGGAAGACCAACCAAAAGATTTTAACTGATAACATAAATAGGTTATCTGATTAACGATCTCTTCCAGATTCAGATGTTCTAACGCTTTTAACTCCTGTAGAGATTCAGATAATATCTTACTCTCGATAACATCTGTTATTTTTGTTAAGCTTGGTTGCTCAAGATATTCGGGTAGTTGTTCTTCTGAAATGTTATTTTTAATTAAAAACTCAAGAAAAACATACCACTCTTCTAAAGAGTTGGCTTTATTTAATATTGCGCTGAGAATTATCTTATCATTGAATTCTGGGCTATATGGTAGCTTATTAAGAGTTTGCGCAATTTTTTCTATGCCATAATCTGTAACGTATATCTCGGCGAACCTTTGTTCAATTAGTTCCTTGATCTTAAGCTGTTCCTGAGTTAGTAAAAAACTATCGGCATCAATACTTAAAAAACTTTTAAGCTTTAGATATTCATCAGGTAATTCATTTCTGGATTTGCAAATGATTTCGCTGACTTCTTCTTCTAAAGGAGGAATATGGTCTAAACTTGCAAGTATCTTGATACAGTCTTTGCTCAAAGTTTTGTGTTTTACCAAAGCTGCAACTGTTTTTATGGTCTCTGTTTGTAACAGCTTTCCATGAAGAGATTGGATGATAGTTAATTTATCTAGGCTCGAGTTTCGCAATTTTAGCGCAAGTAAAGCTTTTGCTTCTGTTCTTAGTTCTTCGGTAGGAAGGATACTAAGAGGCGTTCTTGCATTTAACTCTTGGAATACCGCTGCTACTGCACTAGCTGTAGTTAATTGCTTATGAGCTTTAGCAAATAATTTGGCAAGTAAAAAAGTAAGCTGTAAGCCTGCTCCCTTAAATATCTCTTCAATTAAGATAAACTGGTCATCGGTTAGACAGGAGTGAGCAGTAAACAGAATTTTACCGATATTAATAGCTTGAGCCGGATTAACCTTAGCTAATTCTATCAGTTTGTTAATTGTTTCCTCCTTTAGCGTGCCTCCCATCCCTACTAAAGAGTCAAGAGCAACTAATACTTCCTTTAAAGAACGGGCATCTTCTATCAAGGAAATGAAACTGTCGTTAAAATATTGCTCAAGGGCCGTAAACAATTTTACTCCGGTATAGCCATAAGTTATAAACAGGCATATATCCTGATTAGTTAGTTGCCCGGTGTCTAGTAACAGTTCAATAAGTGCTATATTTTTGCAGGCAAAAGGTCTAAGTTTAATTAGACTTAAACATTCGTCAAATAAATCAGGTACAATAATCAGTATCTTCTGGGCTAAATCATATAACTTATCCATATTCTGCAGGCGGGATAGCTTAAGCAGTTCTTTTATTTTATCTAATTCCTCTTTAATTGAACTTAGCTCTAAATCAGAAACTTCTTCTTTACCTTCACTAAGTATTGCAGTTAAAAGTTCTAAACTTGTATTAAATGCAACCTGCTTGCCTGTTTCTTGGTCATATGTTTTGATATACTCAACTAATTCCTCGTTTAACAGGGTAGGACTTTTCTTGGCTATAATTGATAAAGCCTTAAAACTAGAGGTCGATAGAGGGTTTTGACTCTCTTTAAATGACTGCTCGAGCTTATCGATAATTCCCGGCGGGAGAGTGCCGTTAATTTCTGCATATTTAACAATTAATTCGGCAATCAAGGTAGCTAGCTTATAATCTACTGCTTCCGGCAACTCTGTTTCAGAAGCAGCTAATAATTCAGGGGTAGAAAAAGAAGGTTTATGAATATTCTTAAATTTGTAGACCGCCGAACCGGAATCCGGTGTTTTATCTGTTGTATGAGGAGCGGTAACAGGAATAAAGCTGTCTAAACCCAAATAACCATTTATCAAGTCCTTGATTCCATCATCCGGGATATGACCGTGTAAATGAGTTCCAATCTTTGTCATGATAATTTGTATAACTTCTGCTTCTTCTTCAGAATCAGTCTCTATGGACAGATTTTTTGATAATCTATCCATTCCCACGGAAATCATGCCTTGATCATTAATGGCTGCTTTTGGTACTTTAACTACTACGCTTACATGATCTGCAGAAAATATAATACTTTTATCTCCTATAGAGTATGGATGAGCTTGCAATTCCTCGCTTATTATCTGAAATATTTCGCTCTTTCTTGCTTTAAGATTATTGCTTATAGAAATTCGGTAACCATATACGTAATCGATTCGAGTGGTCTCTGTATCAGGGTTAGTGGCAATTTCAATAGCAATTGTACCTGTTGTATTAGTTAATTCTTCGTTAGCAGCGAGTGCTTTGATCGTAAATTCTCTTAATAATTCTACTTCTCTTAGCTTTTGTTCTATTAAAACTGCTTCACTACTATGTTGCTCTCTTAATTGCTGCAGCTGCCTTAAATGCAAGTCAGCTACGTTCATTTCGCTGTATTTACCGACTACATATTCTGCAGCAAAATCTCCTGCTCTCAGTTCTTGCGCCGATTCTAGGCTGCAGAAACCTTTAAACTCCTCAAACCCCCCAATAAATTCTTCCTTGTTGTTTTGAAGTTGCTCTGCCAAAATTAGCATATTCTTTAAGGCAAATATCCCGCATTCTACTCCGGATGTTTGCTCGCAAGATGTGTTAGTAATAAATCTAGCAGCTCCGTCCATTTCTGTTATCAGCTTCTCAAACTTTTTATTAACAGTGCCTTTTGAATCCTTATACAGCACGTATACTTCATCATTTATTTTTAAGGCGGCAAAAGATACCCAATGCCAATTACCTAGGTTATAAACGCACAAAGTAGGTTTATGCTCATCCAGCGATAATACTAAGGTAGATAAAACCTGATTTACGTATCTGCTGTCGCCTATCGGTTCATGTATAGTAAAACTCCCGAGAAAAGGCTTCATAATCTCATTTTGGATTAATCTTATATCGGTTGCCTGATAATAATAATTTTGATCATCTTTCCGGTTAAAAGCATTGCTATTTAGATCAAGGTCTAATCCTTCTTTTCTTATTCCTTTGAAAATCTCTTCCTGTAGCGATTCCGAGTCCCGGTATTCACTATCATAATCATAACCGATGCTTGAAAACATTTTCCTGGTAGAGTTGATATCGGATAATATGAATCTTTGCTCGCCTGCCAGTAAAGTAGAGAGACTAGATATATCTTCCTCCATTAAGGATTTAGGTGCTCTCTGTAATAATTTAATTGCTCTTATCCGCTGCTCTATCTGTTGATCAGGATCGGTAATTAATTTTATTAAGGTACTTATTACTTCCCCTGAAAGTTTGGAAGAGTTTGTTACGATAGCTTCAAGGCCGCTTAATATTAGTCCTTTTACTTCGTCGGCAACCTTACTTAAGGCCTCCACACATAGTTTAGCGGTAAAACTATCATCTTCTATACCGGAGCAGGCTAGATATTTAAAGGCAGTTGCAACTCTAGTTACTGTATGTATGAATGCAAAGTTTACATTCTTTTTTAGTATTTCTATGGATGATACTATTAGTGCTTCAGGTATTTTATCTTGCTTTGCCAGTTCAGCTAATATTGAAGATATTAAGTAATTAATGATAAGGCTGCCGCTTATACTTGGGTCATTATTTGTCTTATTAATCAAAGATTCAATTAATTTTTCCGATAAATCATATTTGGTCGAAAGTATTTCTAAGCTATACTTATATCCGCTTTCCAGTAAAGTTCTGTATTCTTTTTTTACTCCGCTATCGCTCGCTAAGGTTTCGTTACGTAATATGTCTATTAAAAACTGATCATAAAGATCAACTAGTTCCCTGCTGATAGATACTTTATTCTCTAAAAGCTTTTTTATTGAATTATAGGTTGTAGTTATTGTCTCAAGATAACCTTGCAGATTTTTATATTGTAATCCATAACCTAATATCAATTCGTCTGATTGCGATTTATCCTCAAATTTACTATCTGAGTCTACTAATTTTTCTAACTGCTGCCTATAAGTAGGTAACATACTTGCTATAGTTTTAAAATCAGCATTATCTACAATTCCTTTACCCCATTGATTAGTCCAGTTTTCAAATCCCACAGGATAAGATTCAGGCATTATTTTTGGTAAAATATCAATGAATTCCCTTTTATAGGATAACCATAGTTTATAGTTAGGCAATGATCCCTCAATAGTTTCAAACTCTCCTCTATCAATAACTCCTTTAGCCCACTGATTAGTCCAATCTTCAAATTTTACCGGATACCATTTATGATATAATTTGGGTACAATATCAATGAATTCCCATGTTAAAAGCCGTTGCTTAAGAGCAAGATTATCGGGTTGCTTTCTAACCTCTTCCCTTAAGCAATTAATTTCCAGTGAATCTGCCAAAGATTTTAAGGTAATTTTAATCTCATTTAAATAAGTCTCAAAAAATCCTTGATCATTTATTAACTTCGCTATAGGTAATGTTAAGCTTTTGTCCTGAGATAATTTAAAGAAATCCAGTAATTGCGGGGATAATAATTTACATGACTGGCTATCATCTTGTAGGCTTTCTACAATCATTAGTACTTGTTTTTTATATAAGGCGTAGTTTGAATCGTTGCTTTGAACCGTTTTTGTAGCATTGATTATATAAGCTAAAGACTGCGTACTAATTATTTCTTTACTTATAAGTAATTTAAGCAGTGGAGTCGAATGGGAAGAAATTACAAATTTGTTTAATTCTGCAGCTTGTTCCTCACTAAACTCATACTCGGCAGTAGTTAATAGCTTGCAAATGGAATTCCTGAAATCAGGATATTTATCCTGTATTAATAATAATGTTAGTTGCCCACTAAAATGGGTGGTTAGTAAATTGCTAACTTCACAGGATTTATCTAATAAATCTAAACATTTTATTAAAATGTCTGAATTAGTAGTAGATGTGGGGTTGGAAATCATGTTTTCAAGTAACCCACCGACGATTGCTAGAAATTGATTTTGAATTTCTTCGCCAGATATATGGGATATATCAATACCGGTATTCTCGGCTAAACCTGATAATATACCGATATGATCTACGAAATAATCACGGAGACCTGAATCAAGGGGTAAAACTCCTTGGACAACTTCGTTTTCCTCACCATCCATTTTGTTATTATTTTAAAAACATTGATGGATCATATTGATATTCTGCACTCCATTGAAAATATTCATCGTAAAATGAACTCTGTAATTGTACTTCTACAAAGTCATGATTATTACTTACTCCTATTCCTAATTCTTCTTCCAATTTCTCGGCTTCTAACCTCTCGGTTTCTAGCTGCTCTACCTCTAATCTTTCAAGTTCCAATCTTTCAAGTTCTAGTTGCTCGGCTTGTAGCCTTTCTGTCTCTAACCTCTCAGCTTCTAATCTTTCTTCTTCTAACTTCTGCGCCTTCAGTTGCTCTGCCTTTATTCTTTCAAGCTCTAATCTTTCAAGTTCTATCTTCTCGGCCTGTAATCTTTGCACTTCTAGCCTCTGGGTCTCAAGTCTTTCTGCTTCTAGTTTTTCAGCTAGCTGTCGCCTATAAGTAGGTAACTGCTGTTCAATAGCTTCAAAGTTTCTACCATTGATAACAGTTTTCCCCCAATCATCGGGCCAATTTTCAAAATTTACAGGATAATAATTAGGATATAGTTTTGGTAAAATCTCAATCAATTCTTTTGTTAAAAGCTGTTGTTTATAAACTTGCTCTGCTTCTAATCTTTCAAGTTCTAACTTCTCGGCTTGTAACCTTTCCTCTTCTAGTTTTTGAGCTTTCAACTGTTCTCCTTTTATCCTTTCAGTTTCTAATCTCTGAAGTTCTAGTCTTTGAGCTTCCAACCTTTCCGCCTCTAGCTTCTGAGCTTTTAATTTCTCGGCTTGCAACCTTTCTTCTTCTAACTTCTGAGCCTTCAGTTGCTCTGCCTTTATTCTTGCTGCTTCAAGTCTTTCTGCTTCTAATTTTTCAGCTAGTTGTCGCCTATAAGTAGGTAAGTTTGCTTGAATGGTTTCGTAATCTCCTTTATCTATAACATCTCTTTTGCCCCAACTATCAGCTGGCCAGTCTTTAAAATTTACAGGATACCAATTAGGGTATAATTTATGTAGAATATCAATAAATTCATTCCTTAAAATCTGGTGAATTACTGCCTTCTCAGCTTCTAGATTTTTAGCTTGCTGGGTATATTCAAATTGTATCGGACTAAAATAGTATGCAGGCATTACTACTCCTCCCCAAGATCTTTTTATTGCCTGAATTGCATTGATTTCATTATTGATCAGCTCTTGTGGGGTAATTGAAAAGGTTCTATACCATAAGTTATTGACTGTATTTTCATATGGGTAATTTTCATGCCAAGCATATACTCTGGATACAAATTGATTGTACCATTCTTGTTTTTCCTGCTTTAATCTTAAAAACTCATTTTGTTTATGCTCTGCTATTGCTTTCTCTCTTTTAGTACGATGTTCTTCAAGCAAATTTTTCATATTTTACCTTTGCTTTGTTATTTTGGTTATATCTTCTATATTCTTTTCTTTTTTTTATAGCGTCAATAACAAAATCTACATCTTTTTTTGTCTCAACCGGCATTATGCCGGTAAACTACCAAAAGGATAAAGTCCATTTAGATTCTTTACTTCTACTTGATACAATTTGTGCTAATCTTATCCAAACTCTAAAAGATATGATGATCCTATGGTAAGTTCCTATACAAATTTTTCAACTAAACGCCAAAATTTGCCGATTAACCTTTCATCTTCAGGAATAGGTATATTGGCAATCATAGCAACAAGTAGCCACTCTGATAATGGAACGTTTTTATAACCATAAGCAGTTTTATAATATGATAAAGCTAGGTTCTGTAAGTATTGTTTGTCACAGCTAATTTTATTACATTGTTTATAATTATCAAAAAACTCCTGCCCTGCTATCGTAGAGAAGCTTAGCCTTAACTTCTGTTTGTCCTGATCAGTTACCTTATCAATTCCATTTAAAGGATAACTGCCTGTCTGTGATAAAATCCATACTAATTCCTGAAGGGGTATATACCCAATACTGTTGTATAAGTCCAATATCATCCTTTTTGATAAGTTGAGCTGGTTAACTATAAGATCCTTCTCTAATATACCGTAAGGGCTAACCAGCTCATTTTCATTTACCCAGACGTCAACAGACTTTAAAGCGTAAGGTAAAACCATTGGCACTTCATTTGCTAAATGTTGAGAAATTGCTATTGCACTTTGAGTTGCAGAAGAAATAATTAGATTCCATTGATTTTGTAGATTAATGTTTTGTAAAAAATACATGTATTCCCCGACAAACATAGTACTTATCTCTATTAAATCCAGTACCGGGTATTTCCCTTTTATAAGGCGAGGTATCCAATTCGGATAACTTGAACTTGGACGAAGGCGAGCGTAGGACAAAAAATACTTTTTATCACCAATTTGTAGGGGATTCTCCTTGCTTCCCATATCAATATATTCATCCCACTTTTTTATCATTGGGTATCTACTTTCATCGACAGTAAGAGCATATTTCCACTTTGTTTTTCCAAAATGCCAGGCCTCTTTGACTTGCATTTTGTTATAATCAAGAACCAAAATATTTCCTTTAAATGCTGACAGAACAAATAATGCATTATCGATTAAAGCGGCAGCATAAGGGTAATTAAAAAATTTAAAAGTAGGACCATTGCCGCCGGTATATTTTGAAATATTAAAGTTTTTGATATTAAAAAAAGAAATATGTCCGGTGTGAGCATCAGATATCACAAGATTATCATTATTTATCGGATAAATAGAGGTTGGCCAAAGGAATTGACCCTTGGCGGTATCTGAACCTTTTGTTCCATATGAACGAAGAATATTACCATTATTTATGTCTATCTCTAAAATTTTTCTCTCCCGCAGCCCAGTTGCATATACTTTATCTCCAACAATAGTAACACCATGAGCATTCGCAACCCTGGTTGACCATAATTCAGCTCCACTACTTATGTCAATTGCTGTTACACTCCCACCATCATAGTTCGCAGCAACTAAAACTTTGCCATTTGAATAAACATTTTCAGGTGATATAAGGGATTTAGTCTCATAAACTTTGTTAATGTTATACTTACAAGATTCAATATTTATATCTCCATATAATACGTTATTATAACCGTAATTTGCAACAAACAACGTTCCATCTCCATTACTATAGAGGCCTGTAGGAGCTTGGCTCTCAGTTCCCATATCAACCATACAGTATTCCTTGTTTTGACGATTTAGAAGGATAATTGTCCCGTATGTTGCAACTGCGTAATAATCCTGTTTTACTTTAGCTATACTTACAGTTGCCAATGGTATATCATTAGCTGCCGGGTCATTAGCCTCTTGCTTCATGTTCGTGAGGAAAAAATTCTGACTATGTTCAGTATCTAAAGGCAAATAACTAGCGCTAGATGTACCGTCTTTTAAAAAGAGGTATACTATAACGATCACACCTCCTAATAAAGCCATAGCTATAATTACCCAAATTTTGTTTATTCTATTTGTTATCATAAACCTACACATTTTTAATCTAGGAACTAATACTAATTTTTATTTGCCTCAATGTCATTAACTTTGAGGGCATTATCTTTTATGTCTGTATTAGTAAGCATTTTTTTACTTCTTATATCGGCCCCTGTGGAAGAAGACCCAAAAATGTTGATTTGGGATTTTTGTATCTTAATATCCTGAAATTTTGTTTTTCTATTGACTATAGGTGTGTTTAATTGCGATAATAATTGAAGGTTCTAAGAACT
>Ga0209085_1001194_pt1 | contig 16524 bp, 14 predicted proteins | sample C_131016_EF_Meta_FD_187310 | JGI IMG/M metagenome (GOLD analysis project Ga0209085, IMG submission 187310) | Freshwater microbial communities from Lake Croche, Canada to study carbon cycling - C_131016_EF_MetaG (SPAdes) (version 2) | ecosystem: Environmental > Aquatic > Freshwater > Lake...
CGCCGTCGATCCCGGTTTCCGCACTGGTTGCAAACTCGCCGTGCTCGATGCCCAAGGCAAACTCCTCACCCACGAGGTGGTGTATCCCGAAAAGGGTGTCCGCGACCGCACCGAGGCTGCCGAAGTCATCAAGTCGCTTGTGAATCGTTTTAAAATCGAGGCCGTGGCTATTGGCAATGGCACAGCCTCCCGCGAGACCGAGACCTTCATCCGTGCGCTCGGTCTGCCGGCATCCACTGTGATTGTCGTGGTGAGCGAGTCCGGCGCTTCGATTTACTCGGCTTCGGAGGTCGCCCGCGAGGAATTTCCCACGCTCGACCTCACTGTGCGTGGAGCCATTTCCATCGGTCGCCGTCTCATGGACCCGCTCGCCGAGTTAGTCAAAATCGACCCGAAATCCATCGGCGTTGGCCAATATCAGCACGATGTCGATCAGAGCGCTCTCAAGCGCTCGCTCGATGACACCGTTATATCCTGCGTGAACCATGTCGGCGTCGAACTCAACACCGCCAGTGCGAATCTGCTCGGGTATGTCTCTGGATTGAATTCCCGCACGGCGGTGAATCTCGTTCAGTTTCGCAACGAAAACGGTGCCTTCCAATCCCGTGAGGATCTCCTCAAGGTTCCAGGCCTCGGGCCAAAAGCCTTCGAACAAGCGGCCGGCTTCCTCCGCATCCGCAATGGACGGCATCCGCTCGACGCCAGTTCTGTGCATCCCGAGCGCTACGCCCTTGTGGACAGCATGGCGGCGGATATCGGTTGCTCCGTCTCCGAGTTGATGCAAAACCCCGCCCGGCGCGCTGCCATCAAATTGGAGAAATACATCACACCAGAGGTCGGTCTTCCGACTCTGCAAGATATTCTCAAGGAACTCGCCAAACCCGGACGCGACCCGCGCAAGCAGTTCGAGGTTTTTGCGTTCTCCGACGAGGCGATGAAAATTGAAGATCTCAAGCCCGGCATGAAGCTCCCCGGCATCGTGACCAATGTCGCCGCATTCGGTGCCTTCATCGATCTGGGAGTGCACCAGGACGGCCTCGCACACATCAGCCAACTCAGCGACCAGTTTGTAAAAAATCCCTCGGATGTCTTGAAGGTGGGCCAAAAAGTCATGGCCACCGTCATGGAAGTCGATCTCGGACGGAAAAGGATCAGCCTCTCCCTCAAGACCAATCCCGAAATCGGCGCTCAGTCTCGCGGCCCGCGTGACGACCGGAGCGGAGGCGGACGCAGCTTCCAAACCAAACCCGCTGCCAAAGCCGCGCCGCAAGTGGATTGGTTCACCGCTGCGATGAACCGCAAAAACTAACCGAAGCCTAGCGGTGTCCTCTGTGAGGATTGACCACAGAGGATACGGAGAGCACGGAGGTTTTAAAAAATAGAGCCTGAGGTAGGAGATTTCCACTTCTCCTCTCCGTGTCCTCTGTGCTCTGTGGTCAATCCAAAACAGCAGGGTCACCGTAGAGCGTGGATCCGCTAGCACGGGTTATCTTCACGGGGAAAATTTGGCCGATGTTGCGGGGGGCTCCCTCGAAGACAACGATTTTGTTGGTGCGCGTGCGGCCGGTAAGGCGCTCGGAGTTGTGGCGACTGGCGCCTTCGCAGAGGATTTCGGTTTGCGTTCCGACGAGGGCGTTCAGCTTGTCGGCCACATGGTGGTTCACCAATTGGAGGAGATCCTGGTTGCGGGCCTCTTTCAGCTCTTCGGAAATCTGGTCTTCCATCGTTGCCGCCGGTGTGTTCTGGCGCGGCGAGTAGCGGAAGATGAAAGCGTTGTCGAACGAGACGGCGTCGCATAGCGCACGGGTTTGTTGATAGTCCTCCTCCGTCTCGCCGGGGAAGCCAACAATGACATCCGTCGTGATCGCCATGCCGGGCCGCGCGGCACGAATGCGCTCGGCGAGTTTTTGGAATTTCTCCGACGTATAGCCCCGACGCATGATTTTCAGGATGCGGTCGGAGCCGCTTTGAAGCGGTAGATGCACATGCTCGACGAGTTCGGGCAGGCGCGCAAAAGCTTCGATGAGATCGTCTCGGTAGCCGATGGGGTGGGGGGAGGTGAAGCGCACTCGCTCGATGCCATCCACTGCGCAGACAGATTCCAGCAACTGAACGAATGGGGAAATGTCGTCGCGCTTGGGAAATTCATGGCGGCCGTAGAGGTTCACGATCTGACCGAGAAGTGTGACTTCTTTCACGCCGCGCTCCGCGAGGGATCGGACTTCATTGGTGATTTCCTCTATTGTCCGCCCACGCTCCTCGCCGCGCGTTTGAGGCACAATGCAAAACGCGCAGTGCATGTTGCAGCCCTGCATGATCGAAACAAATGCCGTGACTTGGCCCTTCTCGACCTCCTGCTCGCGGATCGTGCTCTGGGATCCGGCCTCCTCCTCGGTGTCCACGATCGCCCGGCGCTCGTCATCGATCAGCGCATGCATGCGGGTTTTCAGGAGGTCGTCCACATAGTCCGCCACGCGGTGGAATTTCTGTGTTCCTACCACAAGATCGACATGCGGGGAGGTCTGTAAAAGAGATTCCCCTCGGGCCTGAGCCATACAGCCGAGATAGCCGAGGACGAGATGCGGACGATTTCGCCGGAGCTTCCGCATCATGCCCATCTTGCCGATGGCCTTCTGCTCGGCCATATCACGCACACTGCAGGTGTTGAGCAAAATCACATCGGCTTCGGTTTCGTCTGTAACGATTTGATACCCGCGCTCGGCGAGCATTTTCGACACCTGCTCGGAGTCGCGCTCGTTCATCTGGCAGCCGTAGGTTTTGATGTGGACGCTGGGCATTTTGGAAGAGGGGAATTTGCGGCAGACTTGGGTTTCGGGCAAGGACAAGTGCGTTCAAGCGATGCCAAGAATCCAACCTTCCAACATGGTTTGTTCTTGTTCCGTGGAACTCAACTGCGGTCGAAAATAACTGCCCAACGCATCGACGGCATCCGTTTGCCGCATCCAATGCGCCACGCTGAAGGCATCGTGTTGGTCAGGGGTTCGATCCTCGTTGGGAAAGCCCTTGCTCCATAATGACGGGTAGACTTCAGCCATAACGGAACGTCCTGGCGGAGGCGTCCATCCATCGAAGGGCCAGAAATGAATGCAGCGGCCAAGTTGCTGACGCAGGTGGCGTAGCCAAGGCAGTCCGCTGTGGGTGGACTTTGCCACGCTGCCTTGCACATCGAAGTGGAAGACCGATTTCGCACGGCTCCTGAGCTCTGTCAGCCGCCGCCAGTGCGCATCGCCCATGCGCGCCGACCCGTGACCGTGCAGACCACGCCGGATGAACTCAACTGTCATCTGGTCGCGATCTGTGGGCCAGTGGTGTTGAAAATCATCGAGAAATCTTGGCCAGTCGGGAGGAAGGCGATGCCGCTCGAAGTAGCGGAGGGGGAAGGAAAATGCATGGTCGATGCCCACAAGAGTCGGCGGGCCGTCGCGAAGTTCGGCCGTGAGCCACTCGGCCATGCCTCGCCGAGTCCAATACTTCCGCGTGCCAGCTGGCGGCGGAATCTCAGTAGGTAGCCGCATGGGCGTGGCTGAATAAACGCGCAGCCCCTTCAAGCTGGAGGCGGGATTTGCCGCGCCGGAGTAGTCGATTCCGAGATAGCGTTCAAATAGCGGCATGGGCGTATCAAACTCTGGCGAATTTCGCAGGCGAAGAGGGATTAGTATCCTGTCAACTTCCGGTAAGTGGCCAATGCGAGCAAGGGGAAGTGGTTTCGATACATGTCGTATTTTAGATAGAAAACGCACGGGAAGCCGGTGCCGGTCGTGTAGTCCTCAGTCCAAGATCCGTCGAGGTTTTGCATCGAAACAAGCCAGCGGACTCCGCGTTGGATGGATTCGCGTTGGGGATTTCCTGCGGCGCAGAGCCCCATAAGGGCCCATGCCGTCTGGCTCGGGGTTCCTGCTCCACGGCCCTTGAGCGCAGGAAAATTGTAGGACTCGCAGGTTTCGCCCCAGCTACCGTCTTCGTTTTGGCAGCTTTCGAGCCAAGTCGTGGCTCGGCGAATCCATTCCTCGTCCATGTTGACGCCGATCGATGCAAGTCCTCGCAGCGCCTGCCAAGTGCCGTAGATGTAGTTCACGCCCCAGCGGCCATACCATGAGCCATCGGCTTCTTGAGTGCGGCGCAGCATGCTTATGGCCTGGCGGACTTCGGGTGTTTTGGGGTCGTGGCCGATGTAGCCGAGAAGTTCCAGCACGCGAGCGGTGAGGTCGCTGCATGTCGGATCGAGGATAGCGTTGTGGTCGGCGAATGGAACATGCTCGAGCCATGCGGCGTTAAGGTTCTTATCAAAGGCCGCCCATCCGCCGTCGTAGCATTGAAAGGACAGGAGCCATTTCAAAGCGCGGCGGTGAATCTCTCCGCGGGCTACTGGGTCAGGTGCTGCGCAGTGCCGAAGCGCCATTAGGACCATCATCGTATCGTCGGTGTCGGGGTAGTATTTGTTAGCGTGCTCGAAGGCCCAGCCGCTCGGTTCGACTCCCGGGTTGCGAGCAGTCCAGTCTCCGGCGAATCGCACTTCGCGGGCCTCCAGCCATGAAGCAGCTTTTTGGAGGGCGGGATGGTTTTTTGGGACACCCGATTCACCCAGGGCGACGGTGGTGATCGCCGTGTCCCAGACCGGAGAGAGGCAGGGTTGGATACGGAAATCTGCGGGGTCGTGAACGAAAAGACCTGCGAAATCCGCTTCGGCCTTTTTGACCAATGGGTGGTCGTCCGCGTAGCCGAGCGAATGGAGTGCCATGAGGCCGTTCAGCATGGCAGGAAAAATCGCGGAGAGTCCGTCGCTGCCTTCACCCATGCGCTTGGTCATCCACTCCTCGGCCCGCTTCAACGCACACTTGCGGAGGGGATGGATGGGAATGCGATTGTAAATTTTCAGCAACGCATCGCATCGCAAAAAGAAGTTCCGCCAGGCCCAGAAGCGTTTGTCTTTTTTCAGCGAGAAGTCAGCATTTTCCATTCCGGCAGGATAGAGCTCGTGCAAGTGCAGGGATGCAGGAAGCGTTCGTGTGGGCCTGTAATGGTTCAGAATCGCCAACGGGGCAATGATCGTGCGGCTCCACGAGGACATCTCGTGGAGGTTGAAAAAGAACCAACGGGGAAAGAGGAAAATCTCTGGCGGAATGGTCGGCACATACTCCCAGGGAAACTGGCCGAGCAGGGCCAGATAGAGGCGGCAGTAAGTGTTGACCTGCGGAATCCCCCCGAGTCGGAGAATGTTGGCGCGGGCCTCGCGCATCCAAGGGGCGTTCGGCGAGTCTCCGGCAAGCTTGAGGGCGAAGTAAGCTTTGACCGACGCATTGATCTCGCTCGGGCCGCCGATGAAGATATTCCAACCGCCATCAGCGGTCTGCCTGCGGCGAATGTGGTCGGCGCATTTGGCTTGGAGAACCTCGTCCACTGAGCCCCGCCAGTTTATGTAGAGGACGGTGTCGGAACAAAGGGTCGAATCGACTAGTAACTCACCTTCCCAATGGCCTTCTTCTTTCTGGATTGAGAGAAGAAATTCTTGCGAGCGTCGGACGCATTGGCGCAAGGCGTCGCCGGTTTCCTGTGGAATGCCGACAGACGCCTGCGATCGGCTCATAGATTCGTTTTGCGTTCGAAAACGGCGCGCATTCCCGAGTGACCGCCTCCGGCCTCATAGCAATCGAGTTCTGCTACGCGCCGAGCATGGCGACCGCCGTCGAAAGGTGTTGCAAGCCAGATATCGACAATTTCAAGGGCGAGATCGAGGGGGATCATGCGCTGACCGATGGAGAGGGCATTGGCGTTGTTGTGGCGGCGGCCGAGTTCGGCGGTTTCGTGGCTCCAACAGAGGGCGCAGCGGATGCCTTTAACCTTATTCGCAGCAATGGCCTCGCCATTTCCTGAACCACCAATGACGATGGCGCGCTCGGTTTCCTTGCGGGCCACAGCCTCGGCGGCGGGGATGATAAAGAGTGGATAGTCCGTGCTCTCGGCGCTGTCTGTTCCGTAGTCCACCACCTCGTGGCCCGCCTTTTTTAGGTGGGCGATGATGGCTTCCTTGTATTCAAATCCGGCGTGGTCGCTTCCGATGGATATTTTCATAATGTGCAGGCGGGTTGTGCTTGGTCTGAGTAGGGGGCTTGAGGCTCGAGGCCGAGGGATTCCAAGAGCGAACGGTCGTCTTCGACTCCGGGATTCGATGCCGTCAGTAGCTTGTCGCCGTAGAAAATCGAGTTCGCTCCGGCGAAGAGGCACAGTGCCTGTGCCTCGCGGGTCAGACGGTCTCGGCCGGCGGAGAGTCGGATTTTTGCCTTCGGCAGAACAATGCGCGCCGCGGCAATGAGGCGGACAAGTTCGAAGACATCGATCGGAGGGGTGTTGGCGAGCGGCGTTCCTTCAATGGGAGTCAGGCAATTGATTGGCACACTCTCTGGCTCGGGGTCGAGTGAGCAGAGGACCTCGAGCATTTTGAGACGGTCGGTTTCATTTTCGCCCATGCCGATGATGCCGCCGCAGCAAACGCTCAGGCCGGCGCGCTGAACCGAACCTATTGTGTTGAGCCTGTCTTCAAAGGTGTGGGTGCTGACGATTTTTTTGTAGTGCTCGGGCGAGGTGTCGATGTTGTGGTTGTAAGCAGTGAGACCGGCTTCCTTGAGCTTGTGGGCCTCGATATCACCGAGTTGGCCGAGTGTGACGCAAACCTCCATGCCGAGCTTGCTGACTTCGCGCACAGTTTCGAGCATGGTCTCGAATTTGGGGTCGCCATCGCGAACGCCTTTCCACGCCGCGCCCATGCAGAAGCGGGTAGAACCATTTTGTCTCGCGCGCTCAGCGACAGGCATCACCTCTTCTGTGGTCATCAGGCGCTCTTTTTGGAGGCCTGTGTTGTAATGCGCACTTTGGGCGCAGTAGCCACAGTCTTCGCTGCAACCGCCCGTCTTCACACTAAGGAGCGTGCAAAGTTGGACTTCGTTTTTCGGCCAGAATTCCAAAAAGACACGCCGGCTTTCCTGGATCAGATCAAAGAGGGGGCGATGGTAGATTTGCTCGAGTTTTTCTAAAGTGGGTCTCACAAGGATTTCGGTTTTAGTCTCCCTGTTTGGCGGAGTCAACCGATGGGTGAAACAACCCGCTTGAATGTCTCGCCATCGTGGCTATTTTGGCGGCTCCTAATTCAAAAAAACTATGCCATACGAACTCGCTCCTCTTCCTTACGCCGCCACGGCGCTTGAACCAAATATCGACGCCCGCACGATGGAAATTCATCACGGCAAGCACCACGCAACCTATGTTGCAAATCTCAACAAAGCCCTCGAGAGCTCTCCCGAACTGGCTTCGAAGTCTCTCGAAGAACTGATCGGCAATCTCGCCGCCGTGCCAGAAGCAATCCGTGGAGCCGTGCGCAACAACGGCGGTGGACACTGGAACCATACCTTCTTCTGGAATCTCATGGGCCCATCCGCAGGTGGTGCTCCATCCGGCGCTTTGGCTGATGCCATCAACGCCGCCTTTGGAAGTTTCGATGACCTCAAAGCCAAATTCGAAGCCGCCGGCCTGGCCCGCTTCGGCAGCGGTTGGGTGTGGCTTTGCGTGAAAGCCGATAAGTCTGTCGCCATCTGCTCGACGCCCAACCAAGACAACCCGCTTATGACCGGCGTCGCCGATTGCACTGGCACCCCGATCCTCGGCTGCGATGTCTGGGAACACGCCTACTACTTGAATTACCAAAACCGCCGCGCCGATTATCTCAAGGCCTGGTGGAGCACTATCAACTGGTCCGCAGTCGAAAAAAACTTCGCCAACGCCTAAACAATAATCATTCATAAAATCAAATGCCCGACTGGAAACGGTCGGGCGTTTTTGTTTAAGTCCTCCGCTTTCACCATGGCCTACCTCAATTCAAATTATCTCAAACTCAAAGCGGGTTACCTTTTTCCCGAGATCAATCGCCGCGTCAAAGCCTTCACCGACTCCAATCCCGAAGGCGCGGCCCGCCTCATTCGTTGCGGTATCGGCGATGTGACCGAGCCCCTTCCGCCCGCCGTTCGCGAAGCCATGCACAAGGCCGTCGATGAAATGGGGGAGCGTGGCAGCTTCCGTGGATACGGTCCCGAGCAGGGGTATGAGTTTCTGAGGCACGCTATCGCGGAAAATGACTACCGCTCTCGCGGGCTTGAGGTCGCGGATGACGAGATCTTTGTCTCAGATGGCTCCAAATGCGACTGTGGAAATATCCTGGATATCTTTGGCAACAACAATCGCATTGCCGTGATGGACCCGGTTTATCCCGTCTATGTGGATACCAATGTCATGGCTGGACACACTGGCGAGGCCGATGAGAACGGCCTCTATGGCGGGTTGGTCTATTTGCCATGTAATGCGGAGAACGGTTTCGTGCCGGAGATTCCGAAGGAAAAAGTGGATCTCATTTACCTGTGTTACCCGAACAACCCCACAGGCGCCACCGCTACGCGCGCCCAGCTCACAGCTTGGGTTGAATACGCTCTCGCGAATGATTCTGTCATCCTTTTCGACGCCGCCTATGAGGCCTATATCCGCGACCTTGAGATTCCTCATTCCATCTATGAAATTCCCGGTGCTCGCCGCTGCGCCATTGAGTTCCGCAGTTTTTCCAAGAATGGCGGATTTACTGGGGTCCGCTGCGCGTTCACCGTTCTTCCAAAAGAACTGAAATGCCGCACCGCCACAGGTGAAATGACGTCGATGCATCCGCTCTGGAACCGCCGCTTCAGCACGAAATTCAATGGCGTGGGCTATGTGACTCAGCGTGCCGCCGAGGCACTCTACTCGCCTGCCGGCAAAGAACAGGTCGCCGCACTCATCGAGCATTACATGGGCAACGCCGCCATCCTCCGCACAGTCGCCGAGAAATGCGGCCTCGCAACCCTCGGTGGAATCAACGCCCCTTACATATGGGTCCGCGCTCCCAAGCACCTCACCAGTTGGCAGGTCTTTGATAAAATGCTCCAAGAAGCCAATGTCGTCATCACGCCCGGAAGTGGCTTCGGGCCAGCAGGAGAGGGCTACTTCCGGATCTCGGCCTTCAACAGCCAGGCGAATGTTGAAGAGGTGGCAAAAAGATTGGAGAAAATTTGCTGGACTCAATAGTTCCAATAATGTTCATACAGATTTAAGTTATTCAAACTTCAATCACTCTCCACTTCAAAAAAACATGAATCTCATCAAACGGCTCACAGCATTCACACTTATCGAACTTCTGGTTGTCATCTCGATTATCGCGATTTTGGCCTCCTTGGCATTGCCAGCTATCACCGGGGCCTTAGCCCGCGGTCAAATGACCCAGACCATGAGTAACATGAAGCAGTTGCACTTGGTTGCACAACAAATCTCCTTAGATGGATCAACGACCGGTGATACAAATCTCGCCTGGCCGGGTGATCTCCCTACAAAAACATGGGCTGCTTGGGCTGGAATTATTACAAACGGATATATGACAGTCGCAGATTTGGCTAAAATGTGCTCCGCCCCTCCAATCACCGCAACTTCAAACAATGTCGTTAGCAGCACTCCAGGAACGACTCGAGCTATTATTGCCTACCAAGTTTCAGAAACTAACGACTCTGCTGTCGTTATTTTTAGTTCCTCCAACTTTACCAACCAAGCCTCCCCCACTGCTCCTCTTGCAACTGGCAAGCCTTATGGAGCTAAAGGTTTTGTTGTGTTCCGCAAAGGTGGTGACGGTGCAGTTCTCCAAAACAATCAAGCCACAAACACAAACGTTGTAGGCGGCTTCGCTGCTACACTCGACTGAGTAGCATTCCAATTTTCCATGACAACAATCCAAAAAATCGAATCCGAACAATTCAAGTCCGACACCACCCCCTTTCAAGTTGGAGACACCATCAAAGTCCACACCCGCGTGGTGGAAGGCGACAAGGAGCGTATCCAGATTTACTCGGGTATCGTGATTGGCCGCAAGGGCGCTGGTATTAATGAAAACTTCACTGTCCGCCGTGTTTCGTATGGTGAGGGCGTGGAGCGTGTTTTCCCGATCCACTCGCCTCGTATTGCTAAGATCGAAGTCGAGCGTCGTGGTGCAGTCCGCCGTGCAAAGCTGAACTACCTCCGTTCACGCAAAGGCAAATCGGCCACCACTGTCAAAGACCGCGCCTAAGACTCAAAGAGGGGGGGCACGCCCGTCCCGAGCGTGTTCGACTGACGAGTTTGCTCAGCAACCCCATTCACAAAAAGTATAGGCATCATGCTTAATTGCACTGATGCCTATACTTTTTGTGGCACACAACTCTTTCAGAAACGATAATCTTGGTATGCCCTGCTCCCTCATCCACGAGCAACGCCTATCCGCACTGGGTTTCGAGCTCATCGCAGGCATCGATGAGGCCGGTCGTGGACCTCTCGCCGGGCCTGTCGTCGTAGGCGCAGTCATCCTCCCACCGAATTTTGTTCTCAGTGGGCTCAATGACTCCAAAAAACTCACCGCAAAAGCCCGTGAGCGCTTCTATGCCGAGATCACGACGAATCCCGACATTCGGTGGACTTCCATTGCAATCTCCCCGCAGGAAATTGACCGCCTGAATATCCTCGGCGCCACGCACTCCGGAATGCGCGCCGTGGTCGAACAACTTTCACTCCGCCCCGCCCACGCCCTCATCGATGGCCTTCCCGTCCCTCGTTTCCCATGCCCTCAGACCGCGCTGGTCGGAGGAGATGGTATAAGCCTTAGCATCGCGGCGGCCAGCATTATTGCCAAAGTCGAGCGTGACCGCATCATGCTCGAGTGCGACCGGCTCTACCCAGAGTATGGTTTTGCCAAGCATAAAGGCTACCCAACGCGCGAACACTTTGCCAAACTCCGCGCCCATGGCCCTTGTCCCATCCATCGCCGAAGTTTTGCGCCGGTTGCGCAGGCCGAACTCTGGTGAGGCGGCGCACATCGCCCTTGGCAATACAGGCGAAGATCTCGCTGCCGCCTATCTTCAGCGGCACGGTCACAAAATTCTCTATCGCAATTTTCGCGCTCCACACGGTGGCGAGGTCGATATCGTTTGTCGCGACAAGCGCTATGGGCAACTTGTTTTTGTGGAAGTCAAGACGCGCACGAGCGAGGAATTTGGCCGCCCGTCGGATGCGGTTGACGAAAAAAAACGCAGCCTCATTATTCGCGGCGCAATGAAATGGCTCCGCATGCTCGACATGCCAGATATCACTTACAGGTTCGACATCGTCGAGGTCGTCATGGGCCCGACCCGCGAAATCCGGCAGATCGAAAATGCCTTCAATACCCCGGACATCTTTTCGTTCTGATGTCCGTTTCTAAAAACTCTGCACCCTCCCGCCGCTCAACAAAAGAGGAGCACAGGCGTCCCGCCTGTGTATGGCACTGGTGCCGCAGTCCCAAAAAATCTCCTCTCCACAAAGTTTTCTAATGTCCGCAATCCCATCTCTCCTCTCAGCACAGGAAATCAAACTCGCCTACGGCAATCATGTCCTCCTCAACGGTGTCACGCTGACCGTTGCTCCCGGTGAAAAAGTCGGCCTCGTGGGGCGCAACGGCTGTGGCAAAACAAGCCTCCTCAAAATCCTCGCCGGAGCGAACGATCCCGACTCGGGCGAAATTTCACGCCGTCGGGGTCTTCGCACCGGTTACCTTCCGCAGGAATTCGAACTCGATCCCACACGAACGGTTCTCGAAAACATCGAGTCTGGCGCCGCCGATCTTGTGGAGTGGATGCGCCGTTACGGAAGCGGCGAGGGGAGCGATGCCGAGCTTCATGAGCTCCTCGACCTCATCCAGCATGCGGATGGATGGAATCTTGAGACCCGTATCAAATCCCTTGCCGGTTCGCTGGACGCTCCTCCGCTCGATGCCTTGGTCGGGCCTCTCTCGGGCGGAGAAAAGCGCCGCGTCGCACTCTGCCGCGCGCTGGCGTCGCAGCCCGACCTTCTGCTTCTGGATGAGCCCACCAACCACCTCGATGCCGAGTCGATTGACTGGCTTGAAGGCTTTCTCCAAAGCTTCCCCGGCGCGATTATTTTTGTAACGCACGACCGTTATTTTCTCGAAACGATCGCCACGCGCATCGTCGAAATCAGCTTCGGCCAGGCATTCTCGCATCCGGGAAACTACACCGCATATCTGGAGTCTAAGGCCCTTAGGCAGCAGATCGTGGAGCAATCCGAGCGCCGCCGCCAACGATTCATTAAGGCCGAACTCGAATACGTGCGCGCCGGTGTCCGCGCTCAGCGCTCAAAATCCAAACACAGGCTGGAGTCATTCTATCAAGTCGCCGGTCAGAGTGCCCCGCCTGAAGAACGCGAGATGGATCTTCTCATTCCTCCAGCTCCCGAAATCGGCAATACAGCTGTGGAACTTGTGAATGCAGGCGTCTCGCTCCCGCTTGGCGATTCCAAACGCTGGCTCTTCCGCAATATGGATCTTTCTCTCCGCCCCGGCCAGTGCACTGGCATTGTCGGTCGAAATGGCGTCGGCAAAACCACACTTCTTCGCGTCTGTCTCGGCCAACAGGAACCCAGCGAAGGCAGCGCGACGGTCGGAAAGCGCGTTGTTTTCAACTACATTGATCAAAGCCGTGCTCAACTCAATGGCCTCGGCACCGTGATGGAAGAAATCGGCGGCACCAGCGGTATGGTCAAGTTCGGCATGCAGATGCTCACGGTGAGGTCTTATCTGCGACGGTTTTTATTCGATGAATCCCGCGTGAACGAGCGTGTGGACAAGCTCTCTGGCGGAGAGCGGGCGCGCCTCATGCTCGCAAAGACACTCTGCCGGGGCGGTAATGTTATCGTCCTCGATGAACCCACAAACGATCTCGACCTCAGCAGCCTCCGAATGCTCGAAGAAGCCCTCGCAGTCTTCGACGGGACAGTTCTTGTGGTCAGTCACGACCGCTATTTCCTAGATCGCATCTGCGACCAGATTGTCGCATTCGAGGAAGGCGGCATCCACATCCAGTCGGGAAATTATTCCTACTACCTCGAGAAGAAAAAAGATCGCGAGAAGCATTACAAAAATATCGGCCGCTCATTCGAAGAGTCGTCCTCCAAGGCGCCATCCGCACCAGCACCCGTATGCCGTAAGCTGACCTATAAGGAAAAAGCTGAACTGGAAGTCATGGAGCGAACGATCCTCGAAGCCGAACAGGCCGCAGCCTCACTGGAGGGCCTTCTCAACGATCCCAACTTCCATACCGAGCACGCCACCGAGGCCAAAGAAACTATTTCCAAACTTGAATCCGCCCGCGCCGAGATCGAACGCCTCTATGCTCGTTGGGAGGAGCTTTCCGCATTATGAGCAAAACCACTCCAGTCCCCGGTCAACGCTGGGTCAGCGATACCGAGCCCGAGCTTGGTCTAGGCATCGTCCTGAAGAGCGAGTTCGGCCGCGCCGAGATTTTTTTTCCTGCTGCTGGCGAACATCGCCAATACGCACTCGGCAGCGCACCCGTTCGCCGTGTCGCCTTCAAGGAGGGTGACTCTGTCCGCACACACTCTGGTGAGAGCCTCCATGTGGACTCCCTAACCGATGCCGGTGGCCTGCTGACCTATCGCTGTGGGTGGAGGGATGTCGCCGAGGCGGAGCTTTCCGACAATATCACTTTTTCGAAACCTGAAGACCGTCTCCTCGCCGGACAGGTCGATGAACTTGAGCGCTTCAAGCTGCGCGTGGAGTGTCTCCACCGCCGCCGTGAGATGCGTCAAAGCCCAGTGCGCGGCTTTGCGGGTGGACGCGTGGACCTCATTCCACACCAGATTTCCATCGCCACCGATGTCTCCTCCCGCATGAATCCTCGTGTCCTTCTTGCGGACGAGGTGGGTCTTGGAAAAACTATCGAAGCCGGTCTCATCCTCCATCGCCTTCACATCACAGGCCGAGCCGGCCGCATCCTGATTCTCCTGCCTCCCGCGCTGCTCAACCAGTGGTTCGTAGAAATGTTCCGCAGGTTCCAGATGTCCTTCAGCATTTTTGATGAAGACCGCTGCGCTTCGCTGGAGCTCGAGGGCGCCAATCCCTTTCTCGACAGCCAGCTTGTCATTTGCGCCCTCGATTTTCTTTCCAACAACCCGAAGCGCGCCGCTCAAGCGCGTGAGGCCGAGTGGGATCTTTTGGTCGTGGACGAAGCCCACCATCTCCAGTGGTCACCGAAAGAAGCAGGACCGGAATATCAGCTCGTCGAATCCCTGGCTGTCGCCGCATCCTCCCTTCTTCTTCTCACAGCAACCCCGCAGCAACTCGGTATGGAGGGCCATTTCGCGCGCCTCCGCCTGCTCGACCCCAACCGCTACGATGACCTAGATGTCTTTCTCAAGGAATCCGACCATTACGAGTCCGTCGCAAAGTCCATCGACGCCTTGCTGGCGGGAAAGAAAATCCCCAACGCCTCGATTTTTAAAGGCACGCGCGTAGCTGGTCACTATGCTGACTTTTTGGCGGGCGATGTCTCCGCGCGCGACCGGGTGGTTGCAGCTCTGCTCGACGAATACGGCACGGGGAGGGTTATTTTTCGAAACACCCGCGCCGCTCTTTCTGGATTCCCCAAACGCAAGGCTCACTTGGCCCCGTTGGCTCCAGAGTCGGACGAAACCGCTGCAAAAATCCTATGGCTCATCGCCCTCCTCAAGGAGCTCAAGAAGCAAAAGGTTCTCGTGATCTGTAAGTCGCCAGATACGGCCAATGACATTTTGAACCGCCTCCAGAAGGAGATCAAAATCGCCGCCGCCGTCTTTCATGAGGGACTCACCCTTCTCCAGCGCGACCGCAACGCCGCCTACTTCGCCGAGGAGGATGGCGCCCGCTTGCTCATTTGCTCCGAAATCGGCAGCGAAGGCCGGAATTTTCAATTCGCCCACCACCTCGTCTTGTTAGACTTGCCCGATAACCCCGAGTTGCTGGAACAACGCATCGGCCGCCTCGACCGCATCGGCCAGACCTCGACAATCCATATCCATGTCCCGTTCGAGGAAGGCACTCGCGCCCATGTGCTGGCACACTGGTATCATGAGGCTCTCGACGCTTTTCAGAAAATTCCCCATGGTGCCTCCGACCTCATGCTTCGCTTTGGAAAAAAAATCCAAGCCGTCGCCGAAAACTTCGCTCCCGCTGAACTCGCCACCCTTATCAAGGAAACCTCCGCAGAAGCCAAAAAAATTACCAAACGCCTGCAAGGTGGCCACGATCGGCTTCTCGAACTAAACTCCAATCGCCCAGAAATCGCCAAACCACTCATCGAGGCCATTCAGCGCCAGGATGCCGATGCCGACTTCGAATCCTTCTTCATCCGAATGCTCGACCATTTGGGAGTTCAGGTCGAGGAGCTCGGGCTGCGGAGTTATCTGCTCAAGAGCGGGGGATCCCAGACCGCCACACTTCCCGGCCTCGCCGCCGAGGGAACGATGGTGACCTTCCAGCGCAGTCGGGCCCTCTCCCGCGAGGACATCGGCTTCGTCACCCCCGACCACCCTCTCGTTCTCGCCGCCCTTGATGCCATCCTCGGCATTGAGACCGGCAACTCGGTTTTCAGTGTCTGGAAATCCGCTCAAGCCGATGGAATTCTTCTCGAAGCCCACTTCGTCATCGAAGCCATCGCCCCGCCATCCTTGCATGTCGACCGATTCCTCCCCGCGACACCCCTGCGCATTGTAGTCGATCAGTCTCTGACAGATTGCGGCGACAATGACGAATTCCGCAACGCAGTCCTAGAAACAGGCGACGTCTTCACGCTCCTTGACACGCCAGTCTTCAAGAAAAAACACCTTCCCGCCATGCTCGCCAAGGCATCCGAATTCGCGGCAGCCCGCAAGGACGCCAGCATTCATACCGCCCGCCAAAAAGCCTCGGATCAAATCACGGCTGAAATCGAACGCCTCGAAGACCTGCGACTCATCAACAACCACATCCGCCCCGGCGAAATCGAAGCCCTCCAAACCCTTAAAACCTCACTCCTCGAAGCCATAGAATCCGCCACCGTGCGCGCCGACGCGCTCAAACTCGTGCTCCGCCTCTCGCAATAAATCCCCCTCCTCCCGCCAGCCATCGAAAGGGTTGGAATCGAGGGCGGGTCACTCGCGCAACTTTTCATAAATTCCAAAAGCAACCGGCTTCTGGTGTTATGCCTCACCGGCAAAACCCTGCACATGGGGCTCACAGCGGTCATCCACTGGGGCGCCGAAGCAAAACTTACACATGAAAAGCTGTTCCCACGCTCTGAAATGTTCTGCTGCTTGCGCAACATAATATTTTCGCGCGTTTTAACGGTATTCAGGAGCATTATAATGGTCATCCAGAGCACCGGAACAACCATCCGACACGAGTTCCAACTCGAAAATCAAATGGAAATCTTCGGTTGATTTAGCAACAGAGAATTCATTTGCTTCATTAGGCTTTTCATCCTATAAGCCGCAGTTGAAAATCGTGTAAAAAGGCAGAGAAGCAGATAGAAAGGGGCCATGAGCACGATCAGGGAGTTGATGGAGGTTCACCCAGAGGGTGAAAGCCGTGAGGGGTTTCGGTTTGAG
>Ga0209085_1001198_pt1 | contig 16493 bp, 14 predicted proteins | sample C_131016_EF_Meta_FD_187310 | JGI IMG/M metagenome (GOLD analysis project Ga0209085, IMG submission 187310) | Freshwater microbial communities from Lake Croche, Canada to study carbon cycling - C_131016_EF_MetaG (SPAdes) (version 2) | ecosystem: Environmental > Aquatic > Freshwater > Lake...
CAGCACGCCGGCTGAATTGGTGGCCCTGGCCCGCGCTCGGGGGGCGGGTGCCATCAGCTTCGCCGGCTCGGGCGGGGTGGTGCGCCTCGCGCCGCTGATGTTCGCCAACCAGACCGGCATCGAGCTGAGCTACGTGCCCTATCGCGGCAGCACCCAGGCGCATCCGGACCTGATCTCCGGCCGCGTGGACATCATGTTCGACACCGTGCCCGCCGCCCTGCCGCATATCCAGGCCGGCACGCTGAAGGCGCTGGCCACCACCGGCGCCGCCCGCAGCCCGCAATTGCCCGATGTGCCGACCGTGGCCGAGGCCCTGCTGCCCGGCTTCGAGGCCAGCACCTGGGGCATGGTAATAGGGCCGGCCCATATGGCGGAGGAATTGGCGGCGACCCAGTCGCGCGACATCGCCGCCGCACTGCGCAACCCCATTGTGCTGGACCGCCATCGGGTGCTGGGAGCTGAGGTGATCAGCACCTCGCCCGCTGAAACCCGTGACTTCGTGCAAGCGGAACTGACGAAATGGGGGGCGGCGGCGCGGCTGGCGGGGATTGAGCCGCAGGCGGCGCGATAGGGCAACCTATCTTGATGATCGCATGCGCGCGGCGCTGGCGAGCTAGGCCGGCGCGGGCCATATGGGGCGGGTGATCGAACCTCTCGCCCTTTACATCCACTGGCCCTTCTGCGCCTCGAAATGCCCATATTGCGATTTCAACTCGCATGTGCGCGAGGCGGGCGTGGACCATGCCCGCTTCGCCGCGGCGTTGCGGGCGGAGCTGGCGCATGAGGCGGCACGGGTCGCGCGCGGCGATGGCGCGCGCCGACCCCTGGCCTCGATCTTCTTCGGCGGCGGCACCCCCAGCCTGATGCTGCCCGAGACCGTGGCGACGCTGATCGCCGACGCCACCGCATTATTCGAGCCCATGCCCGATATCGAGATCACGCTGGAAGCCAACCCGACCAGCGTGGAGCTGGGCAAGCTGCGCGCCTTTCGGGAGGCGGGGGTGAACCGCGTCTCGCTCGGCGTGCAGGCGCTTTCCGAGGATGCGCTGCGCTTCCTCGGCCGCCGCCATGACGCGACGGAGGCCATTGCCGCGCTCGAACTCGCCCGCAAAACCTTCCCGCGGGTGTCCTTCGACATGATCTATGCCCGCCCCGGCCAAAGCGAGGCGGCCTGGCGGGCAGAGCTGCGCCAGGCGCTGGCGCTGGCGGCCGACCACCTCTCGCTCTACCAACTCACCATCGAGCCCGGCACGCGCTTTGCCACCGAATATGCCCGCGGTGCTTTTGCGCTGCCCGAGGGAGACGAGGCCGCGCGGCTTTACTTCGCCACCGCAGAGGAGGCCGCGCGCTTCGGTCTCGAACCCTATGAGGTGTCGAACTACGCCCAGCCGGGGGCGGAGAGCCGGCACAACCTGGCCTATTGGCGCTATGGTGATTACCTCGGCATCGGCCCCGGCGCGCATCAGCGCCTGCTGTTGGATGGCGAGATGTTCGCCACCCGCCGCCATCGCGGCCCCGAGGAATGGGCCGCCCGCGTCGAAGGCGCCGGCCATGGCGGCACCGAGGAACAGGCCCTGACCCCGCAGGATCGCGGCCGCGAGGCGCTGCTGATGGGCCTCAGGCTGGATGAGGGGGTGGACCCGGAGCGGATTGCCGCACGCTCATCCCTGCCATTCGCCGAGACGGTGGATGCGGCCATGCTCGCCGCCTGCCTTGATGAGGGCTATCTGGAGTGGCGCGGCCGCCGGCTGCGCACCACCATTGAGGGTCGGCTTCGGCTGGACGCTATGCTGCCGGTGCTGTTGCGCTGAAGCCGCCCCTGGGATCAGGCTGGCTCTGTCACCCGCGCATCAAGCCGGTAGCCACCGCCCTCAGTCAGCAGCAGGCGGGTGTCATTGGGGTCAGGTTCGATCTTTTGCCGCAGGCGATAGATATGTGTTTCCAGGGTATGGGTGGTGACGGCGCTGTTGTAGCCCCAGACCTCGTTCAGCAAAGTCTGCCGCGGCACTGGCTTGCCGGCCGCCCGGTAGAGGTATTTCAGGATCGCCGCCTCTTTTTCGGTTAGGCGAATTTTCCTGTTTCGGCCAGTCTCCACCAGCTGCTTGGAGGCGGGGCGGAAGAGGTAAGGTCCCACGGTAAAAACGGCGTGTTCGGAGCTGTCAAACACCCGCAATTGCGCCCGGAGCCGTGCCAGCAATTCATTCAGCCGGAATGGCTTGGCGATATAATCATTCGCGCCACTGTCCAGGCCGCGCACCACATCCTGCTCTGCCCCCGCGCCGGTGAGCATGATGATGGGCACCGAGACGCCAGCTTTGCGCAATTTGGCGCAATATTCCCGGCCGTCACAATCCGGCAGCCCGATATCGAGCAGGATGGCATCGAAACGCTGCTCCTCCAGCGCCAGCAACCTGTCAGCCGCAGCAGCGCTTTCAGCGGCCACCGGGGTGAATTCGCCATCAATCGCCAGTTGATCGAGCAGCGTGTCACGCACCGCCACATCATCATCAATAATCAGAACAGGCCGGGGAGTGGCCATGCGAGCACCTCTTTGCAGGTTCACGGTCACGGACGACCCCCCTGACATTGGACGGGGGCAAAAACGCGACCTCACGGACTTAGCACCTAATCCCGCCGCAAGGTGAAGCGATTCGTGCATGCAATCACGCAAATGTGTCGTAGTGTGGGGCGGCCATGGACTGAAACGTGAAGCACCCCACATGTGTCGCAGCCCCGCCCGCGCCACATTTGAGGCGTTGAGTCCTACCATGATGGAAATTGCCAGAATGCCTCTCCCTTTTGTCAGCTCGGCCGAAGGCCATGCGACGGCCCCCGAAACAGGGGTGCTGGCCATGCGCGCGGTGCATCGGGCGATCGCGGATCTTCGGCGTGGCACCCCGGTGCTGGTGGGCGGGCCGGATGGCGCCCTGGTGATTGCCGCCGCGGAGACGGTGGGGGCCGAGGGTCTGCGGGAATTGATGGCTGTGGCGCTCGCCACGCCGATACTGTTGCTGGCGCCGGTGCGTGCCGCCGCGGTGCTGTCACGTCCCGTATCGCTCACCGCGCCGGAGCAAGGTGCTGTGGCCCTCTGCCTGCCCGAAGGGCTGCTCACGCCCGAGCGGCTGCGCGGTCTGGCCGATCCCACCGCCGAATTGGTGCTGCCCGAACAGCCCGAACGCGTGGCGGCCCCCGCACTGGCCGCGCTGGCTTTGGCGCTGGCCAAGCTTGGCCGCCTGCTGCCCGCCCTGGTCGCGGCCCCGGCGCGTGAGGGTTTGGCAGCTGAGAGCCAGGGCTTGGCCCACGTGGCCGCGGCCGATATCGCCGCCTATCCGCCCAGCGCCGCCACCACCCTGCGCCCTGTGGCCGAGGCCCGGGTGCCGCTGGAGCATGTGCCCGAGGCGCGAATCACTGCCTTTCGCGCCGCCGATGGCGGGATAGAGCATCTGGCGATCCTGGTGGGCGACCCGGTGGGCTTTGCCGCTGCCGGAGGCACGCCGCTCGCCCGCGCCCATAGCGAGTGCTTCACCGGCGACCTGCTGGGCTCACTACGCTGCGATTGCGGGCCGCAGCTGCGCGGCGCGCTGCACAAGATGGCCAGCCATGGCCATGGCGTGCTGCTGTACCTGGCGCAGGAGGGCCGCGGTATTGGCCTGGTGAACAAGCTTCGGGCCTATTCGCTGCAGGATCAGGGGCTGGACACGCTCGATGCCAACCGGGCGCTGGGCTATGGCGCGGATGAGCGCAATTTCCTGGTTGCGGCCGAGATGCTGCGCCAGTTGGGCATTGCACGGGTGCAATTGCTGACCAACAACCCGGACAAGCTGGCCTCCCTGGCCGCCTGCGGGATCGAGGTTGAAGGCCGGGTTTCACATGAATTCGCCGGCAATGGCGTCAATGACGGCTACCTCGCCACCAAGGCCGAGCGGTTCGGCCATATGATCGGCGAGAAGGGCTGAACCCCATGGCGCCGGCCCTTCTGGTTGAGGGACTGCGCAAGCGGTACCGCGACGACGCCCCCTTCGCGGTGGATGGTTTGAATTTCTCTCTCCCGCGCGGGCAGACCTGGGGCCTGCTGGGCGGCAATGGCGCGGGCAAGACGACCACCATCGCCATGCTGCTGGGGCTGCTGGTGCCCACCGAAGGGCGCATCACTGCGCTGGGCCATGATATGGCGACGGACCGCTTCGCCGCGCTGTCACAGATGAATTTTTCTTCTCCCTATATCGCTCTGCCGCATCGCCTCAGCGTGGCCGAAAATCTGCGGATCTACGCCCATCTCTACAATGTGCCCAAAGCCAGCCAGCGCATCGCTGAGCTGGCAGAAAGCCTGCAGCTGACCGATTTTATCGACCGCCCGGCGGGCGAGCTATCGGCCGGCCAAAAGACCCGGGTGGCCCTGGCCAAGGCGCTGATCAACCGCCCTGCCTTGCTGTTGCTGGATGAACCCACCGCCAGCCTCGACCCCGATACGGGCGATTGGGTGCGAAGCTGGCTGGAGCGCTATCAGGCGCAATCCGGCTGCGCCATTTTGCTTGCCAGCCACAATATGGCGGAGGTGGAGCGGCTCTGCGGCCATGTGCTCATGCTCAAGCAGGGCCAGGTGGTTGATCGTGGCGCGCCGGCCGAACTCATCGCCCGCTTTGGCCGCGATGATCTGGAGCAGGTCTTTCTGGACATTGCCCGCGGCACGGTGGCGGCGTGAGCCCCGCGCTTCGCCGCGTCTGGGGCCTGGTCTATCGCCACCTGGCGCTTTATCGCCGCTCACCGCCGCGGGTGATCGAGTTGATGTACTGGCCCATTCTGCAAATGGTGGTCTGGGGGTTCATCACCGCCTATCTCGCCGGGGTGCAGAACAATGTGGCCAGTGTGGGCGCCGGGATTCTGCTGGGCGGGGTGCTGCTGTGGGAGGCGGCGCTGCGCAGCCAGATGGGTTTTTCCATCTCGTTCCTGGAGGAGATCTGGTCGCGCAATCTCGGCCATATCTTTGTCTCGCCATTGCGGCCACATGAGTTGGTGGCGGGGCTGATGGTGATGAGCGTGCTGCGCGCGGCCATCGGCGTGGTGCCGGCCATGCTGCTGGCTTGGCTGCTTTATGCCTTCAACATCCTCACCATGGGGCCGGCGCTGGTGGGGTTTTTTGCCGCCCTGATCATGATGGGCTGGGCGGTGGCCCTGGGCGTGACCTCGCTGATCCTGCGCTATGGCGCGGGGGCCGAGGCGCTGGCCTGGTCGGTGCTCTTCGGTATCACGCCCTTCGCGGCGGTGTTCTACCCTGTCAGCGTGCTGCCACCTTGGTTGCAACCTGTGGCGCTTGCCCTGCCGGCGGCGCATGTCTTTGAGGGGATGCGGGCCGCGCTGGTCGAGCAGCGCTTCGCTGCCGGCCACATGGCCGCAGCCTTCGCGCTGAATGCGCTCTGGCTGGCGGCGATGTACTGGCTTTTCATGCGGCAATTCCAGTCCGCCCGCGTGCGGGGGGCCTTGCTCAATATCGGCGAGTAGGCTGATAGGCCCTCCATGCGTATTATTTTCATGGGCAGTCCTGAATTCTCCGTCCCCGCCCTGCGGGCGCTACATGCTGCGCATGAGATCGTCTGCGTCTATGCCCAGCCGCCCAAGCCCGCCCATCGCGGCCAGCGGGAGACGCCATGCCCGGTGCATCTGGCCGCCCTGGAACTGGGCCTGCCGGTGCGCACCCCCGCTCGCGTGCGGCGCGATGCCGCCGAACATGCTGCCTTTGCCGCCCTGGCCGCCGAGGTGGCGGTGGTGGCCGCCTATGGCCTGATTCTGCCGCCGGCCATGCTGGAGGCACCGCGCCTGGGCTGCATCAATATCCATGCCTCGCTGCTGCCGCGCTGGCGGGGCGCGGCCCCCATCCATGCCGCGGTGCTGGCTGGCGACGCCGAAAGCGGCATCACCATCATGCGCATGGAAGAAGGGCTGGACACCGGCCCCATGCTGCTGCGTGAGGCCATGCCGCTTCACCCGCGCATCACCACGCCGGAATTGCATGATGCGCTGAGCGCCATGGGGGCCGGCCTTATCCTGCGCGCGCTGGCGGAACAGCCCACCGCCACACCGCAGCCTGAGGCAGGTGCAACCTATGCCGCCAAGCTCAGCAAGGCCGATGGGCTCTTGGATTGGCGCGAGCCGGCGATAGCGCTGGAGCGTCGGGTGCGGGCGATGAACCCGTGGCCGGGCGCGTTTTTTCCGTTGGGGCCTGACAATATCCGCGTGCTGGATGCGATGGCCGAGCCCGGCACCGGCAGGCCTGGCCAGCAAATCTCCCCGGGCCTGATTGCCTGTGGCGAGGGCGCGCTGCGCCTGCTGCGCCTGCAACGCCCCGGCCGCGCCGCGATGGAGGCCGAGGCCTTCCTGCGCGGCACCGCTTTGCCCGCGCAGCTCTGATGCCACGCTACGCCCTTGTGCTGGAATATGACGGCGAAGCCTTCCAGGGCTGGCAGCGCCAGTCCAATGGCCCCTCGGTGCAGCAGGTGCTTGAGGAGCATGCAGCTGCGCTCAATGGCGGCGAGAAGGCGGTGGCGGTGGCCGCCGGCCGCACCGATTCGGGCGTGCATGCGCTGGGCCAGGTGGCGGAGATCACGCTTTCGGCCGAACTCTCGCCGGATAAGCTGCGCATGGCGCTGAATTTCCATCTCCGGCCCTGGCCGGTGGTGGTGCGGGCGGCGGCCATGGCGCCCGAGGGCTGGTCGCCCAGGTTTTCCGCCACCCAGCGGGCCTATCGCTACCGCATCCTCAACCGTTCTAGCCGGCCGGCACTGGATGCCGGCCGGGTCTGGCATATCCCGCATGCGATGGATGCCGAGGCGATGGACCGCGCGGCGGCAGGCCTGCTGGGGCAGCATGATTTCTCGGCCTATCGCGCGGCAAGCTGTCAGGCGGCCTCGCCGGTGCGAACGATGGAGCTTTTGCGCGTGCGGCGCGAGGGCGATGAGATCATCATCGAGGCCGAGGCCCGCAGCTTCCTGCACCACCAGATCCGCAACCTGGCCGGCACGCTGGCGGAGGTGGGCAAGGGCCGCCGCCCCGAGGCTTGGCCCCGCCAGGTGTTGGAAAGCCGGGATCGCGCCCAGGCCGGCCAGACCGCGCCGCCCGATGGGCTGTGCTTCATGTGGGTGCGCTATGACGCGCCGCCTGATTGGGTCTAAATCTTGAGGCGCGGGATCGGGGCGCGTTGCCAGACGGGTGCGCCACCTCGGAGGGCTCGGCCCGGTGTGGTGCCAGACTGCACAGCCCGTCCAGCTTAAGCCGCATGTCGGCGCCGCTCTGCCCGATCTCCACCAGTCCACGATGAGATGCACGATGCGCGCTTGCTCGACAGCAAACAGCCCCTCCCACAGCTGCGGGTGCAGATACCGTTTTGCGGAGGTTCAAAACTCCAAGGTTAACTGCCGCTTCGCCGCCGCCGCCTTCTCCGTCCTGATCGCCTGACTGCGCGCCGGGTGGTCATCATCCAGCCTGCGGCTGCGGCTGCCATGCTTTCGGAACACGATCTCCGACGCAGCCCGATAGCCTGGTTCGGCACGCACCTGACCAAGCCGGGCACGGGCGTCGCGGATGGCATGGCTGGGGTCGATGATCGGGGTGGGATGCCCGGCCCCAGCCAGCCAGGGCGTTTGCAGCAGGGCCAGCGGTACCTCCGCCAGCTCCGGCATCCACGCCCGCGTGAAGGCACCGGTTGGATCTTGATCCAGCCCCTGCTTGATCGGATTGTAGATGCGCGGCGTGTTAATACCGGTCTGGCCGCTTTGCATTTGCACCTGCGGCCAGTGAATGCCGGGCTCGTAATCGGTGAACATCCGGGCGAGGTGCAGGCCGCAGGTGTGCCAGTCCAAGCCCAGATGGTGGACCGCGAAGCTCGTCACCATCGCCCGCATTCGGAAATTCAGCCAGCCCGTGGCGATGAGCGAGCGCATGCAGGCATCTGCAAACGGATATCCACTCCGCCCCATGGCCCATGCAGACAGCGTCGGGTCATTGTCCACCGTTGTTATCCGTGCCCGCTCATGTGCCGGATGCACCGAGCGATGCTCCATTTGCGGCTCGCTTTCCAGCTTCTGGATGAAGTGACAATGCCAATGCAGCCGGGAGATCAGGCTGTCGATGGCGGTGCGCGGCACTGCGGACTGCCCGTTGCGCGCCTTACAGCAGATGGCCAAAGCTTCGCGGATCGAGATCGCACCGGTGGAAAGCGGCACCGACAAGCGTGAACACGCATCTGCCCCGGCCAGCGGGCTCGACATGGCGCGGCGGTAACGCGCCCCGCGCCCGGCGAAGAAGCTGTCGAGCAGTGCCAGCGCCGATTTCCGGGTGCCTGGCTGCGGCGCATGGCAGCGATCCTCGGCGAGGCCGAGTTGTTCCGGGGAGGGGATTTCGCCGGCTGGCGCCCGCGTGGCGGCGATCAGACGGGCCGGCTCCGGCAGTGGCGGCGCGCGCAGGATGGCCTGCGAGAGCCTCCCCCATTCGTCGCGGTCGCGCAGCCCGCGCACCACGCCGAATTGCGGATACTCGACGAAGGCAATGCCCGCCTCCCGGCAAAAGCGACCCACGGCACGGTCACGGGCGAAGGTCCATGCATTGCCGGTCTCCTCATGCGCCAGGATCCGGGTCAGGCCGATGGCGCGGTGAATGCGGCCCAGCCATTCTACCACTGTGCCGGTGCGGATGATCAGCGGCGCGCCGAGCCACTCCAGCCGCAAGGACAATTCGGCCAATGCGCTGGCCACTGCCATGTATTGTCGGCGCGAGGTGTCTGGCTGTGCCCAGTATTCCGGCTCGGCCACATAGAGCGGAATAACCGGACCGCTGGCCGCCGCCTCGGCCAGCGGGCGGTGATCGGCGCTGCGCAGGTCGCGTTTGAACCAGACGAGTTGAACCATGGCGCTATAGGCAAACTATCTGGCAGTGAGCACGAAGTGGGTGAGGGCCGTGCCCCCACCATCCATACCGCAACCCGCGCGAGCACACCCCCCGTGATGATGATCTGTGCCACATTGAGGGCCACTGACAATCGCTGTGCCGTGTCGAAAAATCATTGGGCTGCGACGTCGCCAGAACCTGTGTCAACGGAACGCCCAACGAATGGCCTGAGCCACCCCCAGCGTGCCAGCCCGCACCAGGGGGCGGGCGACAAGCGGATTAGGCAGCCCGTGCATACGCCGAGCCCATTCGGGAAGGAGGTCGATGGCCGCCTGATTTCCAAGCGCCTGCAAGCCCAAGGCCAGGAGATCCGCCGTCGCTGCTTTCAGAACCAATTGGCGGACTTCGCGCGTGCGGGCGTCGGTGCGCAGTTGTGGCCGGTAAGCATCGAGCAGGCGGCGCGCGCCCGCACGATCCAACGGCACGGGTGCGGCGCCCAGCGCGCGTGCCACCCGTGCCATCTCCGCGAAGTAGCGGTCCTGATCAGCCAGGGACATGCCGGGTTCGACATAGCGGCGCCAGGCGTTCAGGAAGCTGGTGGTCTCCGTGACATGAACCCAGGCCAGCAGGGCCGGGTCATTTGCGGCGTAGGGCGTGCCGTCCGGCAGAATGCCACCCACCCGCTCATGGATACCGCGGACCCGGGCGATCACCGCCTCGGCCTCCTCGCGCCCGCCATAGGTCGTCAGGGCAATGAAGCGCGCAGTGCGACGCAGCCGACCATGCATGTCAGTCCGGAAATTGGAGTGGTCCCAGACGCCAGCTAGCACCGCGGGATGCAGCATTTGGAGCAACAGCGATGAAATACCGCCAACCAGCATCGCGGTAACATCACCATGGACGCGCCATGCCACGGCCTTGGGGCCGAAGATGCCGTCGGGCCGGCGCAAGACAGGCGCTTCGCCCCGCGCGCGATCATTGAACAGCGCCACGACACGGTTGGTGATGGCACCCTTGAATGACCGTGCCGGGTCGGGCAACTGCGCGCGGGGCGGTGTTTGTTCCATTTGAGCGATATAGTGCCGCCCGTGAGCAAGGCCAGCCGGAACTTTTACGGCGGCGGATGGCGAAGATCAGATCCATAGAAGCCTAAATCGGCGCTGGCCTTTAAAGCGCCGGCGGCGCCGCTCGACCATGACATTCGCCGAAGTATCCCTTTCGGCGTCCCTGCTGCATCGCCTTGGCTGCCGCATCCTCAGCGGCATCGCCGGTTGGTCTCACACTGGTGCGACCGGAGAGCGCACCGACATCATGATCCAGGGCAAGCAGCAACGCACTGACCGGTGGTCTCCGCCAGTTGCCGTTACTCGGCGGGCTGAGGCGCAGCCCCGCCAAACCCAGTGCTCTGCGCGACCTCGACGTTTATGCGCTGGGGTGCCACGCGCGGCACGGAACGCCGTTCCGCATCGAGACGCGCGATCAGCATGAGCACGCGCTCGGCACTGCCCAGAAGGGCCAGAACCGCGCCGCGCTCGGCTTGCTTCAATGCGCCATTCAGGCGCAAGCAGCGGCCGCGCAGATCCAACAACATCTCATCACGCGGCGTATCGCGAAGCTCACCGACCGACGCATTGGGCAGCAGTTGCGCCAATGACCGCGTGACATGGTCGAGCATCTCATCCACCAGCGCGCGGGCTTCCGGCGAGAAGGTCTCCCGCTTGACGCGGCGGCCGATCTGCCAGAGTTGCTCTTCCACCGCGCCGGCGAAATCCACTTCCTCGATCAGGCTCGCGACCAGATCCTGTTCGGCCGGGGGCGCGTCGGGGAGGAAGAGGCGCGAGGCATAGCTGCGTGAGTCGCGGCCCAGCTGGTCCAGCGCCGCGTGATGCTCCTCCAGCTTGGACGGTGTCCCCGTCTCGCCGCGAGCTGCGGCCAGATGCAGCGATGCGCCCTCAAGATAGCGCTGCAGCTCCTGCCCCAGGGCGGGCACAGCCTGCTGCATATCGCCCAGCTGTTCCGCCTTCAGGTATTTCGGGATCGAGTAATCCTCGGTCTCATCAGCGCCGCCGATGCGGTTCAGCACACGCTCGAAAGTGCCCACGAAGGGGAAAAGCAGCGCCGTGTTGAACACGTTGAAGAAGATCGAGTAAATACCGACCGCGATCGGCACCAGCGGATAGGTCTCCCGCCCGCCTACAATCACCGCGGCGGAGGGGTCGCCGATGAAGTTCATCATGACCCAACGCAACGCATCCATGGCGACAAAGAAGAGTGGGATCGTCACCAAAACGCCGATCACATTGAAGCTGATATGCGCATAGGCCGCACGCTTGGCATTCTTCGAAAGGTTCAGCGACGCCATCCAGGAGGTGATGGTGGTGCCCAGATCAGCCCCGAGCGAGAAGGCCACCGCGGTCTGCCAGTCGAGAATGCCGGCCGAGCCAAGCCCCATCACGATGCCGATGGTGGCGGAGGAACTGTGGATCAGCGCGGTGATCACCGCGGCGGTGAAAACACAGACCAGCAAACCCATAAAGTCATTGGCGTTCACCGAGCGGATCGCGTCCATCACCTCAGGCATCGCGCGCAGCGGGCGAAGGCCACCCGTCATCAAGTTCAGCCCATAGAAGATCAGCGCGAAGCCCATCAGCGCGAGCGCGATGTTCTTCCACTTGTCGGACTTGGCGAAGATGAAAACCAGCGCAAAGATGCCGCCGAAGAAAAGGCCGAGCGGGCCAAGCGGCAGGGCGATCAGCCCATTGCCGAGCGTTGTGCCGATATTGGCGCCCATGATCACGCTGATTGCCGGCCTCAGCGCGATGACCCCGGCATTGACCAGGCCCACGGTCATCACCGTCATCGCCGTGGAGGATTGCAGCACACCGGTGATGAGCGTGCCCGCGATCACGCCCTTGACGGGCGTTCCGGCGAAGCGGCCGAGCGCGTCACGCATTTTGTTAACTGAAAGATTCTGGATGCCGTTGGCCATGAACTCCAGCCCCAGCATGAAAAGACCAAGTCCGCCGATTACCGGCACCAGGACTTGCGTGAATATATCAACCTGCATAGGCCTTAACTCTCCGATCTCTCGAGGTCAGCGCGCGTTGGTGCGCCAGTATTTTTGAACATCACGCACGATGTCTGCCGGCAAAGGCACGAAGCCGAGGGGCTGGGCCTCGGGGCCTAGTTCGGTCAGCGCCACGTCGAAAAACTGCAGGGCATGGCGGGTGCGCCGTGAGGCGGCCGGGCGTTGGCGCATCAAGGCGTAGACTGTCACGGCGATAGGGTAGGCGTCTGGACCGCTTGGCTCTGCGCCCGCTTCGAAGAAGTGCGAAGCCTCATCCCATTGGCGTGTCGCCAGAGCCTGGGCGATGTTCTCCTGCGTCGGCGCAACGAAACGGCCCGCGGCATTTTGCAGCAGCGCGACCTGCAGGCCCAGGCGATTGGCCAAGCCGACCTCGACAAAGCCGATAGCGTTGGGTGTGGCGAGGACGCCATCGGCGAGCCGGCGCGTGCCGCGCGCGCTGGTTCCCACCGGCCAGATCAGCGCCTGGTTGACGCCAACCCGCGTGCGCCAGTCGGGACTGGACGCGGCCAGGTAGCGCGCGAAGTTGAAGGAGGTGCCTGAGGCGTCCTCGCGCTGGAAGACAGCAATGGGCGCGTCAGGCAGCGTCAGCTCGGGGTTGAGGCTCCTGATCGCCGGATGGGACCAGTTTCTGATCTCTCCCAGGTAGATCCGGGCCAGGGTCGCGCCATCCATGCGCAGTCGCTGATTGGCGCGCAGGCCGTGCAGCGAGGTGACGACCGCCACACCGCCGCTGACCACAGGAAACTGGATCAGGCCGAGCCGTGCCAAGTCTGCCGGTGAAGTTGCCACATCCGAGAGGCCGAAATCCACCGAGCCCTGCGCGACCCGCAGCAGCCCGCCAAGAGAGCCGGTCGGTTCATAATCAAGCCCGCCATCCACCGAACCGACCTGTCCGCCCTCACTGGGCAGGCTGGTATAAAGCATGCCCCAGCGCATGATGATTGGCTGCGCGAAGCTCGATCCGGCCCCAACTAATTCCTGAGCAGCGGCAGGACGTGGTATGACTGTGGAAAGCGCGGCGAGCAGCGCCACTGCACCCGCTTCACGACGATTTAACATGCATGATCCATCACATTCTTCGGCGTTATAACACCGGCACTTGGCTAGAAAAAATGATGGTTGCATGAAGCAGTGCGACGCGCCGGCATGATCCACCATCCGATAGGTTTCGCGGCCCCGCTGGATATTGGCCTCGCACTCTGCCCGCGTGGCGTGGCGGAGCGCCGCTGCCTCATGCAGCCCATTCCCCGCATAATTGGGATCGCATGGCGGTTTTGATCGTCACCAATGCGCTGGTGCGAGCCGCGGGGCTCTCTTTGTCGGCGTGACGACCAGCGGCTGGGCCATGCTGGCCATCCCGCTGGTGGATGAGGCGCAGACCCTGAGGCGGGCCTGGCAGATTGCTTCCGACCCGCCCATCGAGGGGGACATCGAGGCATTGCGCGCGGCCTTTTGGAGCGCCGGGCAGGGCGCTGCGTTGGGCGGAGGCAACCGCTCGGCGCTTTCGTCCTGTCAACAAATATTCATGCAAACGTCGCCTTTGGCCGCATGCGCTATAAAATGTTTTGGGGGCACTGTTCAGATGAAGGGTGATTGTTCCGTATCGCCGTGGATGGACCGCGGCAGGGATCATGAGCCGGCGAGGTGTGTGGTGTGGCAGTTTTTCAGACCCGGCCCGTGGGTCCTGGTTGCGTTACTGCCTTCCTTTGGCCTAGCCCAGCTCACCGCCCAACCAAATGCTGCCCGGCAGAGCATGGCTCGGATCGACGCCCTGGAAGAGCAGATGGCCCGGCTGAATGCAGTCCTGGAAAAGGTGCAGGCCCGACCGCCAGAGCACCAACTGCGGGCCGCGCTCAATCTTCAATCCGCTCCGCATTCGAGCAGTCGATATCCACGCGAATGGCCCGCCCTGCGTGACGCGTCCCCCACTGGCGCGCTGCCCACCCGCTTTGCAGAGGTGCGGGCAAGCCATGCTGCGTGCGGCTTGGCCACCACAATCGAGTTGGGCGAGCGCTTCTGGCTACTTTCACCCATGCTGAGCGCGCAGGTATCGGCGGCACAAAGCTGGGTGGATTGGGGCCGCGAATGTCTGCCACGCCCGATGGCAGCCGTTGATCTTGCCGAAGGGCCGCCACTCAGACCCGCCCATGCCACAAACGCCAATGTCTCGCGCCTGCTGGCCCGCATCCAGATCGCGCCAGCATTGGTTGATTTCGAAACCCTGGATGGCAGCCTGCAACCCTCCGTCACCGACTGGATGGCCCAAGCACGCGTCAGGGTCGTGGCCGAGCAGGCTATGCAGGAGACTATCCTACCGGCCTTCGCCGCGCGCGCGGGAAACCCCTGAGATGAGCGCGACACCCCCTCTGCCCCGGAGCCTTCGTATGACCGTATTTCGCCCTGCTCTCCTGGCCACCGCGCTGCTGTTAGCCCCCCTCGCCGCGCAGGGGCAGGAGGGCTCGGTACTTCGGGACCAGCTACACGTCGTCTCCTCCGGTTCCTCCCATGCCGTCAGCGAGGCCTTGGTTGAGGCCTTTACCCAACGCTATGCCAACGTGATGCCACCGCAACTCGAGATCGTCGGCTCCGCCGCGGCGCTGGAGCGGTTCTGCGCCGGGGTGGGGGTGGATACGCCTGACCTCGCCATCACCAGCCGCCGCATTCCCCGCAGCATGGCCGATACCTGCGCCGCCAATGGGGTGACTGATATCGTCGAGGTGCAGCTCGGCCTGGGCGCAGTGGTGATCGCCATGCGGTCGGGCGAGGGCATGCGCAACCTTACCACACGGCAAATCTACACGGCGCTGGCGGCCGAATACCCGGCCGAGAATGAATTCCGCCCCAATACGCTGAGCAGCTGGTCGCAAATTTCGGCTGGCCTGTCGGCCGCGCCGATCCGTGCGGTGATCCCCGATCAGCGGTCAGGCACGCGCGGTTTATTTAATGATTTCATCATGGAGGGTGGCTGCCGCGAGGTGAAGGCAGTGCGGATGATTTTCAGTGCCGCCTTTCGTGTTTCAAAATGCGTCACACTCCGCGGCGATGGCCGAATTCGCGAGGTGGCCAGCGAGGCCGTGCCTGGCGCTCTGCTGGCGAGCCCCGCCGGCACCATCGGCGTTATTTCCTACGCCCAATTGCTGGAGAGCGGCGGCAATCTGGTTCCGGTTGCGCTGAATGGGGTGACGCCGACCGCCGCCACCATCGCCGGTGACGATTATGACGTGGTGCGGACCATTTATCTCTACGCCAAGCGCCAGCATTCACGGAATGCGCAAGGCGTGGGCGTGGTGCGTGGTATCCGCGAATTCACCGCAGATGCGGTCTCGGAATCGGCCGGCGGGCCGAGCGGCCTGCTGACCCGGCACGGGTTGGTGCCGCTTGCCCCTGTCATACGGGCGCAGCAGCGGGAGATCGCGGCGCGTCAGACCCTGTTGAACCGTTAAAGGTGACCCCATGATGACCCACCGCCGCATCCTCGCCGCCCTTCTCACCGTCGCCTTGCTGTCACCTCTCGGCAGCCTTGCACGGGCGCAGAATGCCGCACCCACGGTACAGGTGCCGTTGCAGGATTTACCAGTGATCGAGACCCTCACCGAGCAGGTGGGCCGCTGGTTCTCAGACCTGAGGGACTCCGTGGGCCTCGGCCGCAGGGCACTCAACATCGCGCGCAGCCATGGCGAGGCCGCGCGCACCGATGATTTCAACTGGCTGATGGGAATTGCCGGCTTTAAGCTGAAGAATATTGAGAGCACGCTAGGACTTTTCCCGGGTCTGACGCTGGAATTCGGTCAAGCGCGGGCACTCTCCGAAGCCGATCGGGAATATCTCGAACGGGCCCTCCGACGTCATGCCAGGCACCATCCCAGCCCCTTCTCCGCCCTTCAGCGGATGATCATTTCGGGCATTCTGGAGGCCAATGAAATTCAGGGCTTTAGCGTCGAGAAGCTGACCGTGACCTTGCTGCCTTTCCCTTATGTGAAATTCACTCTCGCACCGTCCGACGCGCCGCTTGGCCCCGAGGCCTCGCGCGTGCTGCAAGCCATCGAGCGGCTGAACGAGCGCCTGCGATAGGCAGCCACTGCGCCGTGCGCGAACTTGGCGGCATTCTGCGTTTTGCAGACCCTGAAACGCGAAAACGTCCCGGCGATGTTGCCGAGGCGTTCTTATCGCAAGTTAAAGGAGATGCGGGGACAGGGTTCAGCTTATGGCGAACGAGGCTTCGTCACAAATCTACGGCGTAGTCTCGGCTCGAATCCCACCCGCGCCGCCAGTTTCCATAAGAGCCGCACTCTCCGCCTGATGGACCACCGCGCTGAGTGGCAGGTTTCCTGGGGTTTTTGGGGCAGACCTGTTGACTTGCCGGGCCGGGAGAAGCCCGAAAATCGCTCTCCAGAGGCCAATTTTCTCCGGACCTCCTGACTTGGGCGGTTTAGGTGGTGTGGACTCTTGGGATTCCCGGATCTGACTTGATGTGATTCAAGGCTACCTTTCGGGAGGTGACCTTGGGCGTGTTGGATCGTTTGGTGCT
>Ga0209085_1001202_pt1 | contig 16479 bp, 13 predicted proteins | sample C_131016_EF_Meta_FD_187310 | JGI IMG/M metagenome (GOLD analysis project Ga0209085, IMG submission 187310) | Freshwater microbial communities from Lake Croche, Canada to study carbon cycling - C_131016_EF_MetaG (SPAdes) (version 2) | ecosystem: Environmental > Aquatic > Freshwater > Lake...
CCTCCAAGAACATGGTGGCCTCATTCATGTGGAGAGCATCCCCGCCATCCTCCGCGCCCTCCAAGAACGCCTCCAAGCCGACTCTGCCCACCTCGAACTCGATTTTCCCTACTTCATCGAAAAAAAAGCCCCGATCACCGCTGCGCAAGGCCTCGTCGATTACCAAACCCATTTCGATGCGGCGCTTCACGGCAACGATCTCCGCTTCAAAGTCGCCGTCACTGTTCCCGTCACAACCCTCTGCCCCTGCAGCAAGGCGATCAGCGAACGCGGAGCCCATAATCAACGGGGCCTCGTCCGCCTCGAAGTCACCTTTGGGAAAACGGTCTGGATCGAAGATCTGGTCACCTTGGTCGAATCCTGTGCCAGCTCGGAAATCTTTTCCCTACTGAAACGACCGGACGAAAAGCACGTCACCGAACACGCCTACGATAATCCCGTCTTTGTCGAAGACCTCGTCCGCGCCGTATCGGTAAAATGCGAAGCCCATCCCGACATCAACTGGTACCGCGTCGAGGCCGAGAATTTCGAAAGCATCCACAATCACAGCGCCTTCGCCATGATCGAACGCGGCTAACCCTGTCGCGTCATAACCCCTTTTTCCGTTCGGCAGAAACCATCTTTTCCTTAGGATTCATTCCATGTCCCCTGTGCTCATCCTTGCCATTTTAGTCGGTCTCGCCGGCCAGATCGTCGACGGTACCCTCGGCATGGCATACGGTGTCACCTGCTCGACCTTCCTCCTCGCCCTAGGAATTGCCCCAGCGATGATCAGCTACAGCGTCAAAGTTTCTGAAATCTTCACCACTGGCGTAAGTGGCGTCAGCCATATCTTCCATGAAAACGTCAATAAAGCGCTGTGCCTCGAGCTTGCTGTTCCTGGCGTCATCGGAGGCGTCACCGGTGCTTATCTTCTCTCCAATTTCGATGGTGCGAAATTCAAACCTTGGATCAGCGCGTACTTGATCTTGATGGGCGGGTATATCTTTTGGCGCTCCAACCACAAACCGATCGCCGTAGATACCAAAGCCACCCATGCGATTCCTTTGGCTCTGGCTGGTGGATTCCTCGATGCCGTGGGGGGAGGCGGATGGGGCCCGGTGGTGACCTCAACCCTCTTGGCGAAAGGCCATCCTCCCCGCTACGTCATCGGCTCGGTGAATATGGCCGAATTTTTTGTCACGCTCACGCAGGCTCTGACCTTCTTCTTTTTTCTCAAACTGGAGAATCTTCCCATCATCGCTGGCTTGATCCTAGGGGGCGTGATCGCCGCCCCCTTCGCCGCAAAGCTCTGCAAGATCCTGCCCGCAAAAACCATGATGCGCTTAGTCGGAGTCCTGCTCATTCTCGTCAGTACCCGCACACTGCTCCTTGCCTTGAAACTGATCTGACCTCCCGTCCGGTCTCCTTCCCATGCTCACCCTTTCCCAACTCAGCAAATCATTCGCAGGGCGAACCCTTTTCAGCGATGTCGCCCTCCAGATCAACCGCGAAGATCGGATCGGCCTCGTCGGCCCCAACGGAGCCGGCAAATCCACTCTCTTCTCCCTCATCCTAGGCGAAGCCAGCCCAGACGATGGCCGCGTCACCCTAGAAAAGAATGTGACCATGGGCTTTCTGCCACAGGAATCGGCCCCTGCAGGCGACGAGACCATTCTCGAACTTGCCTGCGCCACCTCCCCAGAAATGTCCCGCGTCCAGCAAGCCATCAAACGCCACGAAGCCGCCGGCACTCTCGAAGACCCCGAATATCACGAGGCCCTCGACACCTTCACCGAACTCGGTGGATGGCAGCTCGAACCCCGAGCCAAACAGATTCTCAGCGGCCTTGCCTTCCGCGATTCCGATTTCCACCGCAAAGCGAAAGCCCTGAGTGGAGGCTGGATCATGCGAGCCCACCTCGCCCGACTTCTCGTCCAAGAACCTGACCTCCTTCTTCTCGACGAGCCGACCAACCACCTCGACCTCGAATCTCTCGTCTGGTTTCAGGAATATCTCCGCACTTATCCCGGTGCCATTCTGATGATCTCCCACGATCGCGAGTTTCTGAATGAACTGGTCGACTCCATCGTCGAAATTTCTCAATCGAAACTTCATCGCTACCGTGGGAACTACGACAAATATGTGGTCGAAAAAGCCGCCCGCGAAGAACAGCACCTCGCCGCCTACAAAAACCAACAGAAAGAGATCGCCTCCCTCCAGCAGTTTGCCGACCGGTTTCGCGCCAAAGCGAGCAAAGCCTCCCAAGCCCAAAGCAAACTCAAGCAGATCGACCGCATGGATAAGATCGAAGCCCCCGTTTCCGCTGCCCGATCGATCAAGTTCAGCTTTCCCCAACCCGTCCGCAGCGGCCTTCGAGTCATCACCCTGAAAGACGTCGGCCACACCTATAAAAACATCGATGGTTCCGGCGACCTCACCGTGTATCGGGGACTCAATTTCGAAGCCGAACGAGGCCAACGCACGGTTCTCGTCGGCCCCAACGGAGCCGGCAAATCCACCCTCTTAAAACTCCTCGGCGGAGCCCTCCCCATTCAAAGCGGCGAACGACTCCTAGGTCACAATGTCCGGGTCGGCTACTTCTCCCAGCACCGGGGTGATACGCTCGACATGAAACATCAGGTTCTAGAATCGGTCCTCCACTCCCCCAACCCCGTCAGCGAACAAACCGCCAGAACCGTTCTTGGTTCCTTTCTTTTTCGCGGAGACGATGTCTTCAAAACGGTGGGAGTCCTCAGCGGAGGGGAAAAATCCCGCCTCGCTCTCGTCAAACTTCTTCTCGATCCGCCCAACCTTCTCCTGATGGATGAGCCCACCACCCATTTGGATATCGGCTCGATCGACGCCCTGATCGCTGCCCTCCACCAGTACGAAGGAACGCTCATTTTTATCAGTCACGATGTTCACTTCATTCGTGCTATGGCCACCACCGTCCTTCATATCAGCGCAGGTCAGCTCACCCCCTACGCAGGCGACTATCAGTACTATCTTGAGAAATCGAAGGCCACCTCCGCCCGGGCCGCCCTGACCGCTGGGGAACAGCTCACCAACTCCCAGCCAGTCACACCCGAAACCTCCCCATCCTCTGGCTCTCCGGAAAAAAGTCCAACCCCACGCAAAACCAAGGAGCAAAAACGTGCCGAGGCCGAAGCTCGCCAGGCAAAAAGTCGCCTCAAAAAAGAGCACGAAGCAAAAGTTGCTGAGCTGGAAAAACGGATCCTCGCTTTGGAAACCCGGCTGTCAGAAATCACCGCAGAACTCGAAAAGCCGGAAACCTATCAAGCGAATGGAGCCGCCGTCACTCTCAGCCAAGAATCCGCCACCGTCAGCGCCACTCTCGAACAACTCATCGCCGAAGGACTTCTTCTCTCGTCCCAAACCGAGAAAAGCTGAATCGAGGCCTAGCGAAGACCGATCAAAGTCGCCCCGTTCAAAATCAGGGCAAAGAGCAAGGCCCCGAGGAACGTGCAAACCGGCAGGGTCAACACCCACGCGGTGAGAATGTTGCGAACCGTCGCCATCTGAACGCCGGACTGATTCGCCGCCATCGTCCCTGCCACCCCGGAAGACAAAACATGGGTTGTGCTCACCGGCAGACCAAAGTGATCTGCCAACACGATCGTACCCATCGCCACCGCCTCGGCCGAAGCCCCCTGGGCGTAAGAAAGGTGCTGCTTCCCAATCCTCTCCCCCACCGTTTTAACAATCCTCTGATACCCGATCATTGTTCCCAAGCCCAAGGCCAACGCCACAGCCACCTTCACCCATACGGGAATGAAGTTGATCATCTTTTGCGAGGCCGAAGCCATCTGCTTTTCCATTTGATGAACCTCCGAATCCTTGTTCGAATTCCCGTTTCGTTCCATTTTCAAAATCGCCTTCGAAACAAGATAGATATCGGTCCGCAACTCTCCTCTTTGAGATGGGGCAAGACTGGAAACGCTGTCCAGTCCATGCACTCGGCGCCGAATCTCTTCGCTTAATCCGGAAACGGATGCTGTGGCATCCGAATCGAATTTCCCGGTGGGCTTGATATAGTTAGCGAGAACATCGCGCGCTTTCTGACCATGAATCGATTCCCCCTTTTGCTTCACCTCAAAATCATGAGTCAAAGCTGTGGCCGCCTGCTCGATAGCGGGGAGCACTTTCGGATCGGCTTTCAAATTCAATGCATAAGTACCAGGCAACATTCCGACCAAAATCAGCAGCATTACCCCCATGCCCTTTTGCCCATCGTTCGAGCCGTGAGCAAAGCTCACCCCCGTGCAGGTGAACAACAACACCCCCCGGATCCAGCCGGGAGGAGGAGCCTGCCCCTCCGGCGCCCGATATAGCTCCGGCTTGGAAAGGATCTTCTTTGTCAAAAGAAGGAGACCTGCTGCCCCCAGAAAGCCGATCAATGGTGAAATCATGAGAGCTGCAAAAAGCTCGGATGCCTTCGCCCAGTTCACACCTTCGGTGATCGAATGTGCTGGGCCAAAAATCGAGTTGGCTAATCCCACTCCGAGAATCGATCCCACCAAAGTGTGGGAGCTCGAAGCCGGTAGGCCCAAGTACCAAGTCCCTAGATTCCAGACGATCGCCGAAATCAGAAGGGAAAAAACCATCGCGAATCCTGCCGTCGAACCGACATTGAGCACCAACTCCACTGGCAACAGGGCCAAAATACCAAAGGCCACCGTTCCAGAGGATGTTAGCGCTCCAATGAGATTCCATATGCCCGACCAGACCACCGCTGGAGTTGGCTTCAAAGTATGCGTGTAAATCACCGTAGCGACCGCATTCGCCGTGTCGTGGAACCCGTTGACAAATTCAAAACTCAGCGCCGCCCCTACTGCCAACACAAGAAAGACGATTGTCCAAACCGAGACGTCCCCAAGCAAAGTGGCAATCATCCTTTCAATATGCCTCCCTCACCCTGTATCGAACAAGGCTGGGATTTTTGCTGCACCCGCTCTCTCTTGCCGTCGACTTTTCTATCTTCCTGCCGGCCTCAGTCTAGGACTTCAATGGCTCAACTGGCATTCCTCATTTGGCCCCATCATCCGCAGGGGCGGGTCCAAATCCCCAAAGTGAAAAATCCAAATCGTTCTCCCTTCGCGTCTCAAACTCAGCCGGCTGGCCTTCCATCCAAAGATTTCGGATTTTGGTCATTCGAGGAGACTGAATCAGCAGAGCCGGTGCGTACTTACCTTTGCCCATCAACATCTCTTCCCCGTTGGGCCCAAGAAAGATCAGGAGATTTTCTTCTTCCGTTTTTCGGTTGGATAGATCTCCAAACTGTTCCCGCCAAATCGCTTGGGCCCTCGCCTCGGTCCAAGGACTCTTTCCGCTGAAATAGCGGATCTGCACGCACTCTCCTGTGAGAAACAGGTACTGTGCCTGACGTCCGGCTGTAGCTTTGTCCTCCGCCACGGCCAAAACAAAGGTCCGATTGTACAACAGGGTTTCCCTCACAACCGCGAGGTTCTTTAAAATTTTAAGATCCGTCAGCGACTTGCCCAATTCGGCCAAGGCTAACCCTGTTCCCAGCGCCGAAATAACTGCCAGCAGCAAAACTCTTCGCATACCTCTTTTATGTTCGGTTCTCACAACTTCGTCGACTCGTGATTCCTGGAGGACAGGTCTGGGATCGACCTCTGCTAAAGGGATACAATTGCAAAATGTCTCCCAGTTTGCCCCTTTTCCGCTCGGTAAGAATAAAATATTTTCAAATCCGCCGCCGTACAAAGCCCAATGTCCACCACCCTCCCCACTTTTTCTCTTTTCAGCTGGCGAATGATCTCCGAGGCAAAATCGACATCATAATCAGGGGGACGGATGCATGGCCCCAGCAAGGCGAGCATCTCTTGTGGATCGGAACCAAATTCTTCCTTCATCCTACGGATGGTCGCCGGCACAACTCCCGCCTCCGTCCCCTTTCTTCCACTGTGCACCAATCCGATCCCACCCGTTTTACCGCAGTGAATCCAAACCGGCCCGCAATCCGCGACCCGAATCACGAGCGATAGATTCTTTTCCCGGGTGATCAGCGCATCCACTGCGGGAATCACTTTCCCTTTACCGTCCAGATTTGCGACTGCCACCCCCGAACCATGAGTCTGCTCTCCCATCATGTAATCCATAGGCAATCCCGCCTCTTGCAAAATTTGCGGAACATCCGCCGATATTAACGGGGGAGCCGAGCGAAGGGTAAACGCATGAAGCAATCCCCGCGCCTCCAACTCGGGAAAGCGTAAAAAATTCACTGCCCAGGCTGAAGGCCAACCGCAGTCGAGGCCTGCATGTTCAGTTTTGGCTTTGGGGTTAGGCCTGCTTCCTCGGGGAGCTTCGGAGGATTTTTTGGACCAAAGGGTGTTGCTGTCGCCCTCTCGAGTGAAGCCACCGCCACATTGTAATCGAACCTCCCCTGCAACTCGTTGAACTGAGCCTGAGTGAGGTTCGACTGGGCGTTGATAATATCCAGCTGGATCCCTGCTCCCACATTGAAACGCGCCTCTGCCAACCGGAGACTTTCCCGAGACTGCTCCACATTCCTCTGCTGGGAGGTCACCAGCTCCTGCGCCTCCTCCATCTTCACCACCGCGTTCCGAACATCGGTTTCCACCAATCTGCGCTTCTCCTCATAGGCCACCTCAGCCTTGCGAATCTGCGCCTTCAACTGCATGAAGCGTCCCGTACTCAACATCCCATCAAACAAAGTCCACGTCCCGTTGATCGAGGCCACAGGCCCTTGAAAGCTGTCCGTAAAGGTGGAACTTCCCGGATTCTGGATCACGTCATACCCTCCCGATCCAACGACTTTGGGAATAAACGCCTCCTTTTTGGCCGCTTCAAAAAGTTTGCTCTGAATTTCGATCTCTTTTTTCACTGCCCGCAAATCGTTTCGGTTGAAAACCGCATTCCGCAAAGAGGCCGAAAGATCGGTTTTCACGGGCTGATAGGGCAAATCTCCCTCCACGTACACCGGGGGAGTCCAATCTTCAGCCGCTTCGACCGGATAATCCAAAGCCAAAATCTGTGCCAACTGAACCTCGGCCACCCGCTTATTATTCCGCGCCCGGATCAGCTGCGGCATATTGTTGGCTAATTCGACATCCGCCGTCAGGACATTGAACTTTGTTACCGTTCCAGCCTTAAATCTCTTCTGCTGGGACGAAAGTTGCTGTTTCTTTAAATTCACCGCCTCCGTCTGGACGTCAATCAGGGCTCGGTTTACCAGAACGGCATACACATTTTTCCTAACCTCCAGAATCACCCGGTCGATCGTATCTCGAAGGAGAAGCATCGACTGGCTTTCCGACATTCGTGCGGCTCGGGTACGCGACAAGGCCGCTCCTCCGTCAAACAAGAGTTGCGTTACCCGCACCCCCGCATTCCAGTTCATCTCGTCCGCGGAAACAAATCCTGCGTTCACGAGCAACCCGTTCAACTCTTTCGACTGATATTCGTAAGTCCCCTGAGCCGTCACTTTAGGAAGCAAGGCACTCCGCACTTCGACCGAAACTCCCTCTTTTCTTTTTACCTCTTCTTGAGCCTGTCGAATCTCGGTGTTCTGCTCCAACGCCAAAGCCACGCACTGGGCTAAATCCAGCCTCTTACTGGAAAATTCAGGAACTGCCGACTTACTTGCCAACGGCAGGGTAACATCCGCCGCTTCTTTCTTCTCCTCTGCCCGAACCCCTAATACCCACAAGCCGAGCAGACAAAGAATCCTAATCGCGAGGTAATTCACGGCAGTAGTTCTCCATTACCCGATAGATCCGTACCCAAGCATCCTGATCCCCTGAGTCGAGTTGACTCAAAATTACGCTCAAATGATGCCTTAACTCCCCCTGCAACCGCCCCATCAACTCTTTCCCCTTTATTGTGATTTCCACCAACTTCTGTCGCCGATCCCCCTTCTGGGCCTGACGCTTCACCAAACCCACCGCCTCCAACCGATCAACCAATCCTGTTGTAGCAGAGGTCGCGTGACCCATCCGTTTGGCCAACACGCCCATCGGCACACCTGATTCCACCGCCAAGAACCCCAATAAGGTAAACTGCGGAATGGAAAGCCGCTTCGCCGAAGTTTGCCGGAAAAGATCCAACAAAAACCGCCTCTGGAGGAGGGTCGCAATCCTCTCCAACTCGGGAACACGGGGATCCATGATCACCCCTACTCCATTTTGCGGATATTTAGTCATGTGAAATATATACTCAATGAAATGTCCAGTGCGCACAAGTACTGAAAAATACGTAAAATCGGCCCGAAAAACGTTGCTCGCCCCTGCCCCAAGCCTATTTTCCATCAACTTACTATGACTAACTTTATCCTCGAACAAGCTCTCCCCTTAAGTCTCGTTGCAGGCCTCGTCGGCTTGGCCGCTGCCTGGGGCCTCATCGTTTGGATCAAGGCTCAACCAGATGGAGACGACCGCATGAGGGAAGTCGCGGCAGCTATCCAAGAAGGTGCCGCCGCTTATCTCCACCGCCAGCTACAAGCCGTCTCCGCTATCGCCCTCCTCCTTTTCGCTGCCATCTGCTATTTTAAAAACTTTCCCACGGGCATTGGCTTCTTGGTCGGTGCCGCATGTAGTCTCATCGCCGGTTTTGCCGGAATGCGCATCGCCGTCATGGCCAATGTCCGGACTGCTCAAGCCGCCACCATCGGCCGCACCGCCGCCCTACGGAACGCCTTCAATGGTGGAGCCGTCACCGGCCTGCTCGTGGTCGCCCTCGCCCTCCTTTCGATCGGAGCTTTCTATATGGTCGCTTCCAAATATCTCGGCCTTCGCGCCGCCATCGACAGTCTCACCGGCCTCGCCCTCGGCGCCTCTCTCGTCAGCGTGTTTGCACGTCTCGGAGGTGGTATCTACACCAAAGCCGCCGACGTGGGCGCCGACCTCGTGGGCAAAATCGAATCGAAACTTGAAGAAGATGACCCCCGCAATCCCGCCACTATCGCCGACAACGTCGGAGATAACGTCGGAGACTGCGCGGGGATGGCTGCGGATGTATTTGAAACCTATGCCGTCAGCCTCATCGGTTGTGTCCTCGTCGCTTACCTCACCGTCTTCGGTGGCAATGGCCAACCCGAACCCGCCGCCCTCAGCTACCCCTTCATCGTAGGCGGAGTCTCCATTCTCTCCGCCATCCTTGGCATCCTCACAGTCAATTTTGGAAGCGGCAACCCGACCCGCCTCCTGAGCCTCGGCGTTCTTCTCAGCGCTCTCGCCTCGGCCGCCGCCCTTTGGCCCCTCACCCAGATCTTTTTCCCAAACGGCCTCCGCCACGACGGCCAAATCGCTTCCACCCTCGGCATCTACCTCGCTTCTCTCGTCGGACTCCTCATGACGTTTGTCGTTCTACTCATTACGAACTACTACACCTCCACCCACTACTCTCCTGTTCGGAATATCGCGAAAGCCTCGGAAACCGGCCACGCCACCAACATCATTGCAGGCTTGGCCATCGGCTCCCACGCTACCGCTCTCCCCGTCGGCTTCATCGGAATCGCCATCCTCCTCAGCTACCACTTCGCAGGCCTCTACGGCATTGCGATCGCCGTTATGGCCATGCTCTCGATGGCCGGAATCGTGATCTCCCTCGATGCATTCGGCCCCATCACCGACAATGCCGGGGGCATCGCAGTAATGTCTGGCATGCCGAAATCGATCCGCCAACGCACCGATGAACTCGACGCCGTCGGCAATACCATGAAAGCCGTGACTAAAGGCTATGCGATTGCTTCGGCCGGTCTCGCCTCTCTTGTTCTTTTCGGAAGCTACGTTCAAGAACTGAAAGCCCACTTCCTCGCCTTGGGTGCGGCTATGCCCAGCCTCGAGTTTTCCCTGACCGAACCTAAGGTCATTATCGGCCTCTTCATCGGCGGACTCCTCCCCTTCGTCTTTACCGCCCGCTCGATGGATGCGGTCGGGGTTGCTGCGGGCGCCGTCGTCCGTGAAGTCCGGCGCCAACTCGCCGCCAAACCTGGAATTCTCCTCGGCAAGGATAAACCCGACTACGGAACCTGTGTCGATATCGTGACCCGAGCCGCTCTCCGCCAAATGATCATCCCCGCTCTTCTTCCCCTCGTCTTTGTTGTCGCTGTTGCGGCCATCCCCGGCCTCGGACCCGTTGTACTCGGGGGCGTTCTCGTCGGCACCATCGTCACAGGACTTTTTGTCGCCATCGCCATGACTTCCTCAGGCGGTGCCTGGGACAACGCAAAAAAATATATCGAAGAAGGCAATTGTGGGGGCAAAGGTTCTCTCGCCCACGCCGCGGCCGTGACCGGCGATACCGTCGGCGATCCCTACAAGGATACGGCAGGCCCAGCCATCAATCCGATGATCAAAGTCGTCAACATCGTCGCCATCCTCATTATTCCCATTTTCTTTTAAGCGACCGCCACGACCCCTTCCTCCTTGACCGGAGGAACACTCCTGCCCCGCCAAGATCTCCAGCAGATTCTTCCGCAAGCCCCCACAATCAACACCACCAGCAACAAAAAGAATCCCGTCACACCCGCATTCGTGGCCTGCGCTATCGCCAACTTAGCCTGACCAGCCTTCTCGGCTTGCTCCCAAGCCGCCAAAAAACCCAACCGCGGATCTGGACTAAAAATCTTCAGCCAGCCGGCGGAAAATGTCACGACCACCAGCCAAGCCAACGGCAACAGCGTCACCCATGCAAACTTCGCCCGCCCCATCTTGATCAATACAGTCGTTGCCAAACTCAGCGCCATCACGGCCAGAAGCTGATTCGCCACCCCGAAAATTGGCCAAAGGCTGTTGATCCCACCATGCGGATCCATCACGCCTTGATACAAAAACCAACCCCACCCTCCGACAAAGAAGATACTCCCCAGTGCACTTCCCATAATCGATCGGACCTCCCCCAAAGGTTTCCAGAGCCACCCCAAAACCTCTTGCACTAAAAACCGCCCGATCCGTGTTCCCGCATCAATCGTCGTTAAAATAAACAAGGCCTCAAACATGATCGCAAAGTGATACCACAAGGCCATTACACCTCCACCAGCCTGACCAACCGACTTCGCAAAAATCTGCGCCATTCCCACCGCAAAGGTCGGAGCCCCCCCCGTCCGACCAATCATCGTACTTTCCCCCACCGACTTCGCTAAATCTGCCATCTGCTGTTCCGTCACGGGAAATCCCAGCGACGTGATCTTCTCCACCACCGCTGCCGGCTCGCCCCGAAGGTTGATCGCAAAATATTCTCCCGCAGGCATCGAACACGCCGCCACCAGCGCCAAAACCCCCACACACATCTCGGTGATCATCGCTCCATAACCCACCATCCGAATGTCTGCCTCGCTTGCCAATAACTTCGGCGTTGTCCCTGAAGCCACCAGACAGTGGAAACCGCTCACCGCCCCGCATGCGATCGTGATGAAACAAAAGGGGAAAACAGGTCCTGCAAAAACCGGTCCGCTCCCATCGATGAATCGCGTCAACGCAGGCATCTGCAGTTGCGGAGCCAAAATTGCAACCACCACCCCCAGCGCCGCCACCGTTCCGATCTTTAAAAAGGAGCTCAGATAATCCCGAGGCGCCAGCAACAGCCAGATCGGGAGAATGCTCGCCGTCAGTCCGTATCCCATGATAGACCACGCCAACGTTGGTGCTTCCCACGTGAACATCTTTGCCAGAACTGGTGTCTCCGCCGCCCACTTTCCCGCCCAAACACATCCGACCAATCCCAACACTCCTAACACTGTCACCCAAGCCGTCCTCGCCCCTCCCGCTCCTCGCATGCCCACCCCCATCGCCAACGCCAACGGCATCGTTAGGACGATGGTGAAAAGCCCCCACGGACTTTCCGCCAAGGCCCGCACTACCACCAAAGCCAAAACCGCCATCAGGATTGTGATAATTCCCAATAAACCGATTACCGCCAGCGTCCCCGCGACCGGCCCCACCTCCTCCCGTAGCATCTGCCCGACCGATTTCCCTCCCCTCCGCACACTCAGCCACAACGTGATGCTGTCATGAACTGCTCCCCCCAGAACCGCTCCGATCAGAATCCACAATAACCCCGGCAAATAACCAAACTGCGCCGCCAACACCGGCCCAACCAAAGGCCCAGGACCTGCAATCGCTGCAAAATGGTGGCCAAACACCACCCACCGGTTTGTTTTTACAAAATCCCGACCATCCGCCAGCCGTTCTGCGGGGGTCTTTCGATCCGGATCAATCGTCAAAACGGTCGCCATCAGCCACGCGCTGTGGAAACGATATCCGATCGAATAGACACACCCGGTCGCCACCACCAACCAAAGCGCATTCACCGGTTCCCCGCGCTCCCAAGCCACCACCCCCAGAGCCCCCGCCCCGACCAAAGCAATCAGCCCCCAGCCCATCCGCCCCCAAATTCCCATCGTGCGTTTCATCCTACTTGGATTAGCAGAAGAGTTGTTCACGACCAGCCCTTCATCAATCTTGCCCGCCTAACCATTTCCGTTAATTAGAAATAATGAAAAAATTAACCTCGTTGTTGTCTCTGGTATTTCTCGCTCTCCTTGTCGCCACCTTCTCTGTCAATGAAGTCTCGGCCCAAACCTCATCCCGCACCTCTACCTCACAGAAAAAAACAAAGAAATCCAGTTCCGAGTCCGAGCCTTGGAGCGACGTCACTCTTCTTCTGGATCGCCCCGAAAAACCCTACGAAGTCATCGGCCTAGTCAGCGCTCCTCAGATCTTCCTTTGGGATGATGAGGAATCCATGAAAGAGTCCCTGCAGAAACAGGCTTGGAAGATGAAAGCAGATGCAGTGATTCTCGACCGCGTCGATACCAGCTTCCGCTTCACCGGCCCTGCTGGTGGTGCCAACGGTCGCGCGATCCGCTACAAGTAACCGCCTACCCGGTCGTTACGCCACCAACCTGGTGGATGGTGAGTCGACGAGTTGATACTCGTTATTTCTCTGCCTGGGCTCATACCCTGCCTGAACGATCAATCGTCGCATCTCCTCCAAGCTCAGCCGAAAACTGGTCCCCGCACTCGACACCACATTCTCCTCCATCATCAAACTTCCAAAATCGTTCGCCCCAAATTGTAACGCCACCTGACCCATCGCCGGTCCTTGCGTCACCCAGCTCGACTGCACATTCGGTATATTATCGAGAAAGATCCGCGACAACGCCTGCATCCGGAGATACTCGTGAGATCCCGTTTTTTCCACCTTGAGAACGGTGTGCTCCGGCTGAAACGTCCAGCAGATGAACGCAGTGAATCCCCCCGTCCGATCCTGCAGATCCCTCAACCGCCCCAAATGCTCGATTCTTTCTTCTGGAGTCTCCACATGCCCAAACATCATCGTCGCACTGGATCTCATTCCCATTCCGTGGGCGATCTCCATCACCTTGAGCCAGGCGTCTGCCCCACACTTTCTCGGAGCAATCTTTTGTCTTACCCGATCCACCAGAATCTCCGCCCCACCTCCCGGAATGCTGCCCAATCCCGCCTCCCTAAACTTCTCGATCACTTTCTCCAGACTCATTTCAAACACCTCGGCAAAATGATTGAACTCAGGCGGAGAAAACCCGTGTACATTCACTTGGGGATATTTTTCTCGGAGATGCCGCAAAAGATCTAGATACCACTCCAGATCCAGCTTGGGATGATGTCCTCCCTGGAGAAGGATCTGGTTCCCGCCCACCGCCACCAACTCATCAATCTTCTGGTCGATCTGCGACTGACTTAGCACATAGTGATCCGCATCCTTCTCCGTCCGGTAAAATGCGCAGAACTTGCAATACACATCACACACGTTTGTGTAGTTGATGTTCCGATCGACCATATAGGTCACCACCTCTTTTCCTTTTCCGTTGTAATCTTTTTCCTTCGCTAAATTCCTTCGTGCATTTGCAGCTTCCCCCAGTTTCGCCAAGGGCCATCGATAGATTTCTGCCGCTTCCTGCGCCGTAATTCTCCCCCCACCCAATACTTTGGCTTCGAATCCACTCATCCGAAGGCCAAACTATCTCGAGATATCGCCTTGCCCCAGCAGCGTGAATCCGCCCCGCCCCAATACTTGGGCTCCCAGTTCATTATCATCCAGATTCAGGCACAGCGCTGGCCTGGCTTCCGGGCGCACCAAAAACGCATACGTCGTCAGAATATTAATTTCGGCTTCAAGAAGAGAGGAGAGCACCTTCGGCAGTTCGGTCGCCGCCCCCAACTCCACCGCCACCACCGTCGATTCGGTGTGCGCGACCGCCTGCTCATGAAAAATTGCCCGCGCCTGATCTGGATCATCCACCACCATCCGCACAATCGAACTGTCCGTTGTATCGAGGATCGTCAGAGCTACTACGTGGACCTGTCGGCTGTGCAAAATCCGAATCAGTTCCAACAACCGTCCCGCTTTGTTTGCTAAAAAGATCGAGAATTGCCGGACGGGATCCGCTTGGTTTTTTTGAGTAGCCACGCTCATGCAAAGATCCTACTCCCTCTCCTCAGCCCCGCCAACCCAGGATCACTTTCGCCGTGTTTCGTCCGCTGGCTCCAAAAACCCCTCCTCCGGGATGGGTACTTGCCCCCGTCAGATACAGATTATTCATCGGAGCCCGATAACAGGAAATTTCCGGTAAAGGGCGGAACATGAACATCTGATCCAAGCTCATCTCAAAGTGCATCACGTTTCCTCGTAGCAACCCCAGGTCCCGCTCCAGATCTAGTGGGGTCTGAATATATCTTCCGATCATCTTTCCCTTCATGTTCGGTGCATACTGGCAAACCAGATCGTATAACTTATCCGCTTCCCGCTCCCGAATTCCATCCCACGTCTCCCCATTCCTCAGCTCATAACTGTGATACTGCGCCCAAGTAAATAAGGTGTGCTTTCCCTTGGGTGCCAAAGTCGGATCGATCGCAGAAAAGGTCATCGCCACCACGCTCGGATTCGACGGAGGCTGATACCCCAGATAATCCCGATAGCTGCTCTCCAACATCGCGCGATTCCGACACAGCAACTGCATTCCCGAATGATACTCCCTCGCCTGAACCCCGCTTTCCGCCTCCCGCGCGTACACCGGCAACTCTTCCACCGCATGCCTCACCACCATCCCAAATCCATTTCCGATCCGTGCTTTCTCCATCCGCCCCGCCAACTCCTTCGGGCCGTCCTTCAGAAGATTGCAGAAAAAGGTTTTTAAGTGGCATGCCGCCACCACTTTCTCCGTCTGGAAAACCATCCCCCCCGCCTCCACCTCCCAGCCTCCCCCGCTTTTTCTCACCTCCTCCACCGCCTTGCCTAAAAAGAGCTCTCCTCCATGCCTTTGCAGACACTTTACCAAAGCTGTCGCGAGGGAACCGCTGCCACCCTTCGCCCGTTTTGCCCCGCACTTATGAATCATCGCATTCCACCCGAACATATCCCCGCTCGCCACCTCTGCCGGGGCCGGTCCACTCTGCGCAGAAAGCCAAAGCATCGCCGTCCGTACATGATCGTTTTCAAACGTCTCCTGAATCACCTCCCCATACGGAGCCATCAACTGACGGGCTGTGTCCAAACTCGACCAGAGCCGGCGCGACTTTGGCCGGAACAGATTTCTCTTTAAAATGGTTCCAAACAGCCGACCGGGTGAAGGAGGCGCCAAAAAAGTCTCGAAAACCCCCTCGTTCAACTCCGTCCACCGCTCCACATACCGTCGGTAGGCCTCCGCATCCCTCGTACTGAATGCCGCGATACTGGCACAGGTCTTTTCGACATCCCGATGAAAACAAATCCCCCTCCCCGTTCCTTCCACAGGATAGTAGGCCCACGGATCCATCTCGATATACTCCAGCCCTTCCCTCGCCAAATTCAGCTCCGCAAGAATCGGAGTCAGATGAATCATGATGTGGACCGAAGAACCGACATCGAACCGAAACCCCGGCACCAAATCCTCCCGCGTACACACCGCGCCTCCCGGTAAGTCCCGACGCTCCACTACCGCGACCTTCAAGCCCGCCTTTGCCAGATAGCAGGCGCAGATCAGGCCATTGTGCCCCGCCCCCACCACCACCACGTCGTAGGGCAAAACTGGATTACCTCGCCGCCGCCAACTGCGGTTGACCTTGCCGAAGCTTTTTTACAAACCGACTGATCCTCTCCGCTGCCACCTCAATCCGGTCCAACGCCGTCGAATAACTGCATCGGACGAATCCTTCTCCGCCCGGTCCGAATGCTTCCCCCGGCACCACGGCCACCTTCTCCTCCTCCAACAGCTGCAGAGCAAACTCCCTCGATGTCAGACCCGTGCTCCGCACATCCACAAAAAGATAAAAAGCTCCCGCAGGATTCGTCGGCTTCAATCCAGCCTCCTCCAGTTTCCTCCGCAGAAAATCCCTCCGGATTCGGTAGCTCTCCCTCGCCTCGTGAGTCGTCCCCTCCGCACCCCGTAACGCCTCCACCGCAGCTTCCTGACTCAGGGTCGAAGCACACAGAATCGCATATTGATGAATCTTCATCATCGCCTCAATCAAGGGA
>Ga0209085_1001207_pt1 | contig 16431 bp, 19 predicted proteins | sample C_131016_EF_Meta_FD_187310 | JGI IMG/M metagenome (GOLD analysis project Ga0209085, IMG submission 187310) | Freshwater microbial communities from Lake Croche, Canada to study carbon cycling - C_131016_EF_MetaG (SPAdes) (version 2) | ecosystem: Environmental > Aquatic > Freshwater > Lake...
GATAGAAGCATCAAGGAGAGTATCTTTGATTTGTTCATCTAGTTCTATTTTTAAACGTGCCACAATAGGATTCTAAAATTTCGTCTTACTTCAGTTTAAATGGTATTTCTTTAGATTGCAAGTCCCTCAGTAGCCTGACAGATGGTATGAACCTGCGCCCTATACAGGTAAGCTAAAAGGACCTTAAGTTGCATATTTTAAAAAACTATTATTTGTGCAAAACTCGCCCCCTACACCCTACGGGCGGCTACGCCCACGCCCTGCTAAAACGCATTTTAAATGCGTTTTAGCTTAGAAGGCAGAAGGCTGGACTTGGCCTACCCTCTGGGCGCGCGAAGTCTATTCTAGGTAGGGTAAAGGCAAGATTAATCATATCGCAACCATCCTTCACCATCCTAACCAGACTCCCTAACCTAGGCTAAAGTACCTAGGCATTATTCGCACGAAATTCTAGCCCCTTTTCCTTGCTATAGCGTTCCATAAAACGCATGAAGCGATCCCATTCGCTAGGAGAATTGAAGGTAACAATCGCTTCTAAAGCAGATATTTTCCCATTGATAAACTTTCCTTTGACTTCCCGAGTAATTATTTCTCCTTCCTCGTCAATTAAGTACATTCCCGTAATTTCATCTTGACGACCTGGAGCGAGAATAGATGCTGCATCAAAATAAAAATAAGCTCGTCCATTTTCTCCATTGGGCGAACGAGTTAATCTGATATTAGGTATTGTTTCTTCTACGATTCCTCTGGAAAATTCGATCTGGGCCATTGGTTATTTTGTAATTTTTGAATAGGACTGATTGTTATATCTTACCGTGCTAGAGTATGTTACTTACTCAAAAGATGATTGCATCTCTAGATTAATTGGCCATTCTGCATTTTCTCCGCCAAAGATGATCTGCTTTATATCTAAGAGATCTTTATTGACTTGGATTAGGGCATTGATTAAAATATCCAAAGCTATTAAATCACTAGTCCCTAGATCAAACCAGCAACGCGCCCATGTGCCTTTATACTCAAAATCCGACATATTGTGCATCACAGACATCAAAGTCTGGTCAGCCACTTCAGTATCATATTGCATATAGCTGGTATCTACGCCATTATCTTGCACCTGAAAATTTTCTGCATTAAAACCACCTAGTTTACCTAGATAAAACCAAGAATCAAACAATTCTTCTATATACTGCTGTTCCATGCGAGAAGGAACAGATGCCAACTCTAGCCAGATCCAAAGATCAAAAGCATTAAACTCCCGAAAACTTACCTTCATCTGATATTCTGTTTAAAGACTAATCCCATATTACCAATGAAGCTTAACAATCTCTCTAAATGCTCTCTTTGATGAGTAGCCATCAGATATCTTTACCACTTATCTACCAAATTGTAACCAGTAACGAACATTCTCATAAGCCTTATTGAGAAAGGTTGAAGCTTTTAAAGTATTATTTTAATCAGCGAAACCCTTTTATGGTAGGGCTTTTGATTGTATGGAGCTAAGCGGATTCGAACCGCTGACCCCCTCAATGCCATTGAGGTGCTCTACCAACTGAGCTATAACCCCTGATCAGTCCGTATTTCATATTAATCAAATAAATTAGTTTTGTCAATAACAATTTTTTATTAAAAATAGGGTCTCTCTACCAAATAGCTAAGACAATGACGCATTAAAAAGTACACTACCATCATAGCGGCTGCTGACATACTAACTAGCGTTCCGGCAAGCATCATCGCAAATTCTTGCTTTTGAATAGCTTCTTGCATTAGGTGAAGAGACCAGGCCACTAAAGCCACGTCAAAAATGAGAATAGGTATCAGCATATTTTAAAATTTGTTAACTTTACTTCATTTTAGTATATTGTTTTAACCTATTGTTTGATAGATTTAAGAACTTAAGCTTTTTAACAGAATTAGCTCTATTTTAGGCGTACAGGGACAAAGCGTTCTTGTAGATACTCTTTAAGCTGCTGTATGGTAATTTGCCTATAATGTAACAATGAAGCCAAAAGAGCCGCTTGAGCTCCACCTTCGTGAAAAACTTCATAAATATGTTTACAGTTGCCTGCGCCACCTGAGGCTATAACAGGTATTTCCACTTCTTGGGCTATCCTTCGAGTTAGCTCAAGATCGTAGCCTGATTGAGTTCCATCTGCATCCATGCTAGTTATTAATAATTCCCCTGCCCCTCTTTTTTGGCTTTCTACTGCCCATTTAATAGCATCAATCCCTGTATTCTCTCTACCTCCTTTGACATAGACATCCCAACCTAGATTATCAGGATCAGTCCTTCTTCTCGCATCAATAGCAACCACAATACATTGTTTACCAAAGCGATCACTTGATTGATTAATAAAATCAGGCTTGCGTACGGCGGCTGAATTAATACTTACTTTATCTGCCCCCGCTCTTAACAAAAGTTTAATATTTTCTAAGCTTTGGATACCCCCTCCTACAGTCAGAGGAATGAACACTTGTTCGGCAGTGCGATAGACAACATCAATTATTGTCTCTCTATCTTCATGGCTAGCTGTAATATCTAAAAACACTAATTCATCTGCACCGGCATCATTATACAGACGAGCTAATTCTACAGGATCGCCAGCATCACGTAAATCAATAAAATTAACCCCTTTTACTACACGACCACCTTTGACATCTAAACAGGGTAAAATTCGCTTTGTTAACATAATTAGAGAATAGGGAATAGGGAATAGGGAATAGGGCTTGTCAGTAGCCTGACTTTGGGTGTGGGAATAGGGCTTGTCAGTAGCCTGACTTTGGGTGTGGGAATAGGGCGAGTGTCCTTGTGACTCCTGTTTCCTAACTACCTAAAACCGTCTCCCGACTCTCTTATCAAGCTTGGGTTAACTCTAGAATATTGCCATCAGGATCTTGGAGAAAAAGTGCTGCCCGACTAGAATCACTCATAACAAAAGGTAACCCGATTAACTCTAGTTCAGATTTGGCTTGATTTAGATTAACTACGCCTAGTGCTAAATGAGGGTTTCTGCCCCATTTTTCAGGGTTATGAAGTTTATTTTTGACTGATTCATCTAGGATTAAATGCAGTTGAAAATCACCAATTTGATACCAAACCCCAGGATATTTAAGGACTCTCTCAATAGGAACTAACCCCAATATTGCTTCATAAAAATACTGGGATTTAGCTAAATTTGATACTAAAATTGTTGTATGAAGATGCTGTTTAATTTGCATATATGAAAGTGGTTTTTTTTGGGACTCCTCAATTCGCTATTCCGAGTTTAGAAATTCTTTTGAGAGATAGTTATTTTCAAGTTTTAGCCGTTGTAACCCAGCCTGATAAAAGACGAGGCAGAGGAAGTGAAATGACCCCTTCACCGGTGAAAAAATTAGCCTTAGATCATCAGATTCCAGTTTGGCAACCAGAACGTTGCCGCAAGGATGCACTTGTGCAGGATTACCTGAAAGCCACTCAAGCTGATGTTTTCGTGGTTGTAGCTTATGGACAAATTTTACCAGCATCCCTGTTAGCCATACCAAGCTTAGGCTGTATTAACCTACATGGCTCTATTTTACCGCAATATCGAGGAGCAGCACCGATTCAATGGAGTCTTTATCATGGAGATAGAGAAACAGGCATCACAACTATGCTCATGGATGAAGGAATGGATACAGGAGCTATGTTGTTAAAATCTTATCTCTCAGTTAGTCTGTTTGACAATGCCCAAGACATAGCTGACCAACTAGCAAGAATAGGCGCTGATTTACTACAAGAAACTCTCAAGACACTCAGCATATTACAACCTATAAGTCAAGATGACAATTTAGCAACTTATGCACCCTTGATTAAAAAAACAGATTATCTTTTAGATTGGACTAAGACGGCAATACAATTACATAATCAAGTTAGAGGCTTTTATCCAGATTGTTATACCTCTTTTAGAGACAACCCTTTAAAGGTCGTCAGCACGCTTCCTCTCCAATTAGAGTATATTCAGTCCTCAGCCGATGAATTGGGCTTGATAGCGCAAAATTGGGGGGATTTAGCCGAATTAAAAGGAAGAATTGGGGAGGTAGTGTGGCTACTGAAAAATATAGGTCCTGTAATTCAAACAGGATCTGGTTTATTATTACTCAAACAAGTACAAGTAGCAGGGAAAAAATTACAGTCTGGTTGGGATTTTGTCAACGGGATGCGTATTTTTGTAGGAGAACAATTAAGTTAGAGGCAGGAGGCAGAACTTCCCAAACACCTGCTCGACCTATAACCTAAATTGATAGTGTTTACAGCCCTGACAGGGTCCATTTGGCTGAAGAGCACAGCGTAAGAGTTCTGACTGGGCATTATATAAGCAAGAAGGATCACCTATGATCCAACGCCCATCTAGAAAGGTTTTTTCTGTAGCAGGGTGACTACACTGAACATAGAGACGCATTTTTCGCAGATGATAGCCTCCAATTTTATACTGATAATGATGATGACGTTCTAAAACTGTATAGGTATTTCCTTCCAGTTCTAAGTGCTGTCCAGGTTGAGGTACCCAATCAAGGTAGATTTCTCCTAGAGACTGTTGAGGCTGTAAGATGATAATCTCCGTTGGCAGTGCAGCTGGTTTGATCATGTATAGAAAAGTACTAGTATGCAAACTAAGAGCCTTTTAAGCTAAAACGCATCATCGATGCGTTTTAGCAGGGGGTGGTGCAAGTGGGGGTAGGGTTTGGGGAGAATTTTCGAGTAGGTAACTTAAATGCGTAGAAGCTTAGCTTAGAATCTATAGATGAATTTTTTAAAAGCCCCTTTTCTAATAGGGGCTTTTTTTTAGGTTTCGACTGCTTCTGCTACAACAGGGGGAACTTCAGTTTCTGCTACAACAGGGGAAGCTTCAGTTTCTGCTACAACAGGGGGAGCTTCAGTTTCTGTTACAACAGGGGGAGCTTCAGTTTCTGCTACAACAGGGGGAGTTACTTCTGTTACAACAGGGAGAGCTTCAGTTTCTGCTTCAGGAGTAAGAGTAACCTTGCCTTTTAACTTAGTAGTTAAATAACGAATTACTTCTTCACTTAAACGCATACTTCTTTCGACTAGCGCAACTTGCTTACCATCTCCACTATAATTAACTTGAACATATATTCCATCAATATGTTTTTTTATGGGATAAGCAAGACGGCGTTTACCTAAATTTTTGATTACGATATCCTCTGCTTTATAATCACTCAGAAGGGTCTGATATTTACTGATCTCCCGCTGAACTTGTTCATCGGACAGATCAGGACGTAGGATATACATCATCTCGTAGTGACAAATCATTTATTCTTCTCCTTTTGGACAATATGGCTCCCTAAATTTCTCAAGAAGCAAGGATTCACTATATTACTACTAAACAGATTCTTTTGACTAGATCTTATTTTTTTTATTTTACTATGGTACAACGCTACGTCAGAGTTAAAAGCCAATCAGAAGAGGTTTATTACGGTAAGCTCAACTTAAACCACTCAGTAGAAATTTTCGATCGCTCTCCTTGGACAGGTGGACAGTCACTAGGTACCCAATTACTACCAGAAACCTATCAACTTTTAGCCCCTTGTGTGCCTTCTAAAATTGTGGCAGTTGGAAAAAATTATGCCGATCACGCAGCAGAGATGGGTGGGACAACCCCTCAAGAACCTCTAATTTTCCTCAAACCTCCCACCACTATAATTGCCCAAGGTAAACCTATCTACTACCCCAGAATGTCTAAAAAGGTGGATTATGAAGGAGAATTAGCCTTAATCATTGGGGAACGTTGTAAAGACTGTAGTATTGTTCAAGCTGGCAGTAAAATTTGGGGCTATACTATTGCTAATGATGTTACAGCGCGGGATTTACAAAGAGCAGATGGACAATGGACTAGAGCCAAAGGTTTTGATACTTTTTGTCCTCTCGGTCCTTGGATTGTCAGGGAGTTAAGTTCAGAAGCCAAAATTCAGACTTTTCTCAATGATGAGAAAGATCCTAAGCAGTCAGCCCTAATTAGTGAAATGTCCTTTTCCCCAGAAATGCTAGTTTCTTACATTTCGCAAATTATGACACTTTTTCCCGGGGATGTTATTTTAACTGGAACACCCCAAGGAGTAGGACAAATGCAACCTGGAGATACTGTCAAAGTAGAAATTGAGGGAATAGGAACTTTAGAAAATCCCATTATGGCAGGAATGGATTGGATTCCTGTTACCAGCGAACTTGTGAATAGGCCACCTCAGAAATTGTAGGAATTTCAGCATATTTTCCAAGAATTGAGCAAATAATTGAGTAAAAACAGGCAACCAAAGTTGCTAAGAAAACCATATTAACGAGAGTTTCTATCACAAGATTCAGTCCTATCCCTGCAGGAATAATACTTAAGATTAAACTAAATAAGGTCAAAAGAATATCGATTAAAAGTGCCTGCATCGTATTAAAGCGAATAAAATGAGGTATTTTTTCATTGCGGACAACAGCTAAAAAGAGTAGCAAGAATATTAAAAATCCTGCAAAAGGAATAGACTGGTAGATTTGAATAAAAGGCATTAGGGGCAAAAAGATGAACTGAATTTGAGGAAACTGTTGAAAGAGAAAAGTACCGAAGGGTATAGAACTAATGAGAGGAACAACATATACTAGTGAGCCAAATAAACGGTCTGGAAAATCTGTTGAGCTAGGCCGAACCATAAATATCTCTCGCAGGAACACAATAAATAATAAAATAATTCTAGCTAAAAAAGGGATGCTCTCTTGTAGTAAGCTAAGGATAGACCTATTATAACAAGAGGAAAATTTAGATGAGTCGTCAATCCCTAGCTAGCGGGCTGTCAATTATCCCTATTATATTAATTGGTTTGGTATTTTTAGCCAGTATAAATTGCTTTGTAATTATTAACCCAGGACAAGCCGGGGTATTGAGTATTTTAGGAAGTGCTAGAGATGGAGCCTTATTAGAAGGGATACATTTTAAACCGCCTTTAGTGTCTACTGTAGATATTTATGATGTAACCGTGCAAAAATTTGAAGTTCCTGCCCAAAGCGCTACTAAAGATTTACAAGATCTCTCAGCGAGTTTTGCCATTAACTTTAGACTAGATCCCCTCAAAGTTGTGGATATTAGAAGAACACAGGGAAGTCTACAAAATATTGTGAACAAAATAATTGCCCCTCAAACCCAAGAATCCTTTAAAATTGCCGCAGCTAGAAGAACAGTAGAAGAAGCTATTACTCAAAGAAGTTTATTAAAAGAAGACTTTGATGAAGCTTTAAGTAGTAGACTAGAAAAGTATGGAATTATCGTCTTAGATACTAGTGTAGTAGATTTGAACTTTTCACCTGAATTTGCTCATGCAGTAGAAGAAAAACAAATAGCTGAACAAAAAGCCCAGAAAGCTGTTTATATTGCCCAAGAAGCAGAACAACAAGCCCAAGCAGATGTTAACCGCGCTAGAGGGAGAGCAGAAGCCCAGAGATTATTAGCAGAAACACTGAAAGCCCAAGGAGGAGCAATGGTCTTACAAAAAGAAGCCATTGAAGCTTGGCGAGAAGGTGGCGCTCAAATGCCCAAAGTATTAGTAATGGGTGGAAACTCTAATAGCAATATACCTTTTCTGTTAAATTTTGGTCAAGCAGCAAATGAACCTTAATACAAAACATAGAATAAAGAAAAATTACAGCCAAATTGATTTTAGATTTTGTTGTCTGGAATAAGGTATAGTCATTTAAAGAAGGCTTTAAAAGGAGATAGATAGAATGTTGACATTAAAAATAGCCGTATATATCGTAGTATTTTTCTTTATTGGATTATTTGTTTTTGGCTTTTTATCCAGTGATCCAGCCCGTAACCCCGGCAGAAAAGATCTTGAATAATAAGTCTCAAGAATGAGACCAAAAATTTGAGGGCGGGAACAAACCCGTCCTTTTTCCGTTCCTAGAAGGATAAAACTCTCTAGGGATAGATCTTAGATTTTTACTATTGTATTGATGTTCCCATTTTTTTTACTAGCCCAAGTAGCCACTCCCTATAATCCTAGTAGTAACGTAGAGCAAGTTACTACCGAAGTTAAAAATAATGAAGCAAGTATATTAGGCGAACCGATTATTATGGGCGGAACTAGTGGTCAAATACTAGTAGAAATCAAAAAAAAACGTCTAGTGATCCGCACTCGTTCGGGGCAAAGTCAAGAATTTTTACTGACTCAAGCAAAAATAGACCAGACTCAACCAGAAGAGCCATTAGAAGTTATCGCCGATCAACAGGAATATGATCAAAAGACACAGATCATTGCAGCTAAAGGACATGTACAAGTGTCGTTTGGTGAGGCAGTATTACGAGCTGATAGTCTGAGAATTAACTTAGTAGATAATTTAGCTGTAGCAGAAGGGAACGTAATCCTCACAAGAGGGAAACAGATATTAAGAGGGAAAAAGTTTGAATATTACTTTGCACAAGATCGAGGGGTGATCTTCAAAGCTAATGGAGAAATTTATCAACCCTCGACCAGTCGGGACTTTAAAGCAACTTTGCCTACTGATCCTAACTACAGGCCTTATCTGGGACAAAATTTGAATGACACACTATCTCTCTATCAACCTATACAAAACATTACAACTGGACCTGGCTTTCAATTTGGCTCAGGAGGAACACCCTATGTAGAACAACAGTCCGAGACTGGTAATCGTAGTGGTGCAAATGGTGGAGCTGTCAACCGTGTACGTTATGATGCTGAGCGCATAGATTTTGATGGACAGGACTGGACAGCCCAAAAAATCCGTTTAACTAATGATCCTTTTTCCCCACCTGAGTTAGAAATTCAAGCAGATAAGGCTAAATTTCACAATCTATCTCCTTTGGTCGATGAAATTCTTTTGTCAAATTCTGTAGTGGTTTTTGATCAAACTAACCCCGTTCCTCTTCTCCAAAATAGTCTAATTATCGATAGAGAAGATCGTCAGCCCGCTTATTTATCCTTTGGCTTTAATGGAGAGGATAAGGGTGGTTTTTATGTACAGGGGAATTTTGATGTTATCAATAATAACTCAGTTAAGTTTCAGTTAAGTCCTCAGTATCTTTTGCAAAAAGCTATCTCTCCTTCTTCCTTTCCCCAGTCTAATCCAACTAATAGTCCTAGTTGTGTGTTCTGTTCCTCGGTTTTTGGCTTGATTTCTGCCTTAGATGTTAACTTTACTGATCGTACTAGTTTGCATGGACTGGCAGATTTGTCTAGTTTAGATCTAAGTCAAATAGGCGATTATGCAAGGGCACAAGTAGAACTGAGACAATTAATAGGGAATCTGGGTAGTCCTTATGATTTGCGATTTCAATATAACTATCAACAACAACTCTTTAACGGCACCCAGGGCTATCAAACGGTCAATAGTAGCTATGGTCTTCTGTTAATTTCCCCTTATATAGCTTTAGGAAATTCACAAATTTACTTAAATTTTCAAGCTTCTGTACAAAATATCAGCGCCCCGACCAATCAACCGCAATTAGTGCCACCTAGTGCTAATGGGATACTGAGTGCCACCCGTTATCAAGGGGTTGTATCTCTTAATCGAACTTTTTCAATTTGGCAGGGTCAGACTTTACCGCCAACCCAAGAAGGGGGGTTAAAATATACTCCTGTCCCAGTTACCCCCTACGTTAGACTGAGCTTGGGTGTAACCGGCGTAGATAGTATCTATAGTAGTGGAAGTTCACAGCCTTCCTTGGCAGGAACTGTACGAGTATTTGGACAGTTTGGGAATTTCTCACGTCCTTTTTTGGACTATACAGGTTTTGATTTGTCTTTTACCCAGGCTGTTCGGGGGCAACTCTCGCCTTTTTACTTTGATGAGTACATAGATACACAAACTGTGAGTGTAGGCCTGACCCAACAGATATATGGACCTATCAGAATAGGTTTTCAGACTTCTTATGCTCTCAATGTGGGAAAAGAAATTTCTACTGATTACTTCATAGAATATAGTCGTCGTACTTATAATCTCTTGATTCGCTATAATCCAGTCTTACAATTAGGCTCTATTAATCTGCGGATCAGTGATTTTAACTGGAATGGAAACCCAGGTCCTTTTGATGGAACTAATGTTGAACCTGTGATCCAAGGGGTGACAGGGGTATCACGTTAGGGTGTGGGGTGTGGGGTGTGGGGCGAGTGGGTGATAAGGAGGTTTTTTGAGAATATGTTAATAAGCAAATTGGAGAAAAATACAATGAAAAGCCTGTGGTCGGAACAAGAAGCAGCAAGATATCAGGGAGATTTAGCCCTGAGAGTTTACACATCACGCCTCTTAGGACGGGACACATCCTTAGTTTTACATGGAGGTGGCAACACTTCAGTAAAGGTGCAAGAAAAGAACATCCTAGGTGAAGAAGAGGACATTCTCTATATCAAGGGGAGTGGTTGGGATTTAGTTACTATCGAAGAGGCGGGTTTTTCACCGGTGCGGTTGCCGCATTTACTGAAATTAGTCAAACTAGAAGCACTTTCTGATCCTCAGATGGTCAACGAACTAAAAACCCAGATGACTCGTGCTAGCGCTCCCTCTCCCTCTGTAGAAACGCTCCTTCATGCCCTTTTACCCTACAAGTATGTAGACCATACTCACTCTGATGCTGTTGTCACTATTACCAATACCGCTAAGGGGTTAGAAAGGATTCAACAAATCTATGGGGATAAGGTAGTTATTATCCCTTATATTATGCCAGGCTTTGACTTGGCTCGGTCTTGCGCCCAACATTTTGCTGCTGCCTCTACTGAGAAAACACTGGGCATGGTATTAATGAATCATGGAATCTTTTCTTTCGGTGAAACTGCCCAAGAGTCTTATGAACGCATGATTCAGCTAGTTAGCCTCGCTGAGGATTATTTACTGGAGCAAGGCGCTTGGACAATTCCGCCTACGGCAATAACAGTGACTGATAAACCCCTCGGTTATGACCTAGCCGACTTGAGAAATCAAGTTTCTGCTGTAGCAGGCTTTCCTGTCATTCTAACTAGACATGGTGACTCCAAGAGCCTCGCTTTTGCACAAAGAGAGGATATCCTACAAATCTCCCAACAAGGACCGGCTACGCCAGATCATGTCATACGTACAAAGAGATTACCACTAGTAGGAAGAGATGTACAAAATTACGCACAAGACTATCAAACCTATTTTGCTGACCAAGCACCTAAAGCTAAAGATAAAAAAACGATGCTTGATAGGGCTCCAAGGATCATTATTGACCCAGAACTAGGCATTTGTGCGGTCGGCAGAAGTGCCATAGAAGCGTGGATTGCTGCTGATATCTATGACCACACCATAGACATTATCACAAGAAGCACTCTTTTAGGTGGTTATCAAGCACTACCTGTGTCAGACATCTTCGATATGGAATACTGGGACCTAGAACAGGCTAAACTGCGGAAAGGAGATCAAACTCCCTCATTAAAAGGAGAGATAGCCCTAGTTACAGGAGCAGCTTCAGGTATTGGTAAGGCGGTAGTAGAATCTTTATTAAAGCGTGGAGCAGCAGTAGTGGGACTGGACATTCAACCCTCTATTGCTCATTTAACAGAAAAAAAAGATTTTCTAGGACTGGTCTGTGATGTAACAGACGAAGCAGCAGTCAAAGCGGCTATAGAACAATCTCTGCAGACTTTCGGTGGGATAGATATGTTAATTCTGAACGCGGGAATCTTTCCGCCAGGAGTGCGTATTGCTGATTTAACTAGTACTGAATGGCGCAAAGTGATGACAATCAATTTAGATGCCAACCTGACCCTTATGCGAGAAGGTCATCCTTTCCTCAAACTGGCTCCTAGGGGAGGTCGAGTAGTTGTCATTGGTTCCAAGAACGTAAGCGCTCCAGGTTTCGGGGCAGCTGCCTATTCTGCTTCTAAAGCTGCTCTTACCCAATTAGCGCGGGTAGCTGCACTAGAATGGGGTCAAGATAATATTCGCATCAACAACATCCATCCTAATGCGGTATTTGATACGGGAATCTGGACAGAGGAAGTCTTACAAGCACGTGCTAAACACTATGGTTTGACCGTGCAAGAGTATAAGACGAATAATATTTTGAAAGTAGAAGTAACTAGCAAAGATGTAGCCGAATTAGCGGCTGAAATGTGTGGACCTCTCTTTGCTAAAACTACAGGTGCTCAAGTAAGCATTGATGGTGGGAATGAAAGGGTAATTTAAAGAATGTAGGGGTGAGCATGAATTTTTGTTAAGATAGGTGAGAAAAAGTTTAATACAGCAAAAAGATGACTCAAACTTCCTCACCTAAATTATTGAGCAGCGTTCAAGTAGGCTCTTTATCCCTTTCGAATCGAGTTGTTTTAGCTCCCTTAACGAGATCTCGGGCAGGGGCTGCGCGTATTCCCAACAGTCTAATGAAAACCTATTATCTGCAGAGGGTGTCTGCTGGTCTAATTATCACTGAAGCAACGGTTATTTCGCCTCAGGGCATTGGTTGGATCAACTCACCTGGAATTTATAACGAGGAACAATTGCAAGGCTGGAAAGAGATTGTCGAAGCAGTTCACGCTCAAGGGGGTAAGGTTTTCTTACAACTTTGGCATACAGGAAGAGCTTCTCATTCTAGCTTTCAATTAGCCGGAGCACTGCCTGTGGCTCCCTCTGCTATCGCTATTCAAGGCGATGGTCTCTATACACCGATCGGTAAAGAACCTTATCAAACGCCACGATCCCTAGAAACAGACGAAATACCTGGCATTGTAGAGGATTATCGTCAAGCAGCAGATGCAGCCAAAAAAGCAGGTTTTGATGGGGTGGAAATTCACGCAGCCAATGGGTATCTAATAGATGAATTCTTGCAAACCAAAACGAATCAACGTGAAGATCGCTATGGGGGAAGCAAAGAAAAGCGTTTTCAATTCCTCAAAGAAATTGTAGAAGCTATTTTGACGGTTTGGGAAGCAGGTCGAGTTGGGGTGCGTCTTTCTCCTAATGGCGTATTTAACGATATGGGTTCACCTGATTACCGGGAATCTTTTCTTTACTATGCTCAAGAACTAAATAACTATAAGTTAGCCTATCTTCATATCATGGATGGATTAGCTTTTGGTTTTCATAACTTAGGAACGCCAATGACCCTAGCTGAATTTCGGACAGTATTTGATGGTAGCTTGATAGGGAACTGTGGTTATACGCAAGAAACTGCAGAGGCTGCTATCCAAGATGGTCATGCCGATCTGATTGCTTTTGGTCGTCTGTATATCAGTAACCCTGACTTGGTGGAACGTTTTGCCCATGACTGGCCGCTTAATCCTTTACCTGATCCGTCCATTTGGTATTCTTTTGAACCCGAAGGTTATATAGATTTTTCTCCATATGTGGCTTCTTAATTTAATTTTAGGTAAAAAATAATTGAGAAAAATGAAAATAAATTTAACTATGGCTCTAACCCTGCGTTAGGATAGAACATGAGAATAAGTGTCGGCAACTTGGTTATCTGTTTAGGCAAAGCAAGATTATCTCCGATATCTAAATCTCTGCATACATTATGATGAACGGAGACGGTTTTTATGTCCATTTTTGTAGGTAACCTATCTTATGAGGTTACAGAAGCGGATCTTAATTCGGTATTTGCCGAGTATGGTTCGGTAAAAAGAGTTAATGTCCCAACTGACCGCGAAACAGGACGTGTACGCGGTTTTGCCTTTGTAGAGATGGAAACACCTACACAAGAAGAAGCTGCTATTACGGCTCTAGATGGGGCTGAATGGATGGGTCGTACCCTAAAGGTCAATCCTGCTAAACCTCGGGAAGATAAAGGCGGCGGTGGCGGCTACGGTGGCGGCGGTGGTGGCGGCCGTAATTCCGGTAGACGTTACTAAGTCCTAGAACCTTTTAGAATTTTCTAAACATTTTTAATTGAGCGGGGTTTAGCCCTGCTTTTTCATGTTGAAAAAAGAACGGAGAGAGAGGGATTCGAACCCTCGGTAAGGTTTCCCCTACAACATCTTAGCAGGATGCCGCTTTCAGCCACTCAGCCATCTCTCCAACTGAATAAATTTCATTCTAACAAATTTTTCTAGCCTTGGCAAGCTATTTACTTAGGGTATGGTAAAAAAGTTAGATTCTAGTGTTGATAGGGGTTAGGTGTTAGGTGTTAGGTGTTGGAGCTGCTTTTCTAGTACGTAATTTTTAAGAAATGCCAGTTCAGAGTCATTTAACATTCTATGGTTTCCTACAATTAGTTCAGACTGACTAGAAGAATCTAGTCGAATTAGACCTATAGCTACTCTATGTAGTTTAACTACTCTATAACCTAGCAGATCGCCGCATTTGCGAATTTGACGGTTTCTCCCTTCCCTGAGAATAATCTTTAATAAAGTTAGTCCATGTTGGCTAGTTAGGCGTTCAATTTGAGCAGGTAAAGTCATTCTACCTTCTAGCATGACTCCCTTACGCCACTTCTCTAAAGTAGAGTCTGATATTTGTCCTTGTACCCAGACATGGTAGGTTTTAGGTAGATGATAACGAGGATGTGTTAATTTGAGTGTTAAATCTCCATCATTAGTTAAAAGTAAGGCTCCCGTTGAGTCTATATCTAGCCTACCAACTGGGTGTAGTCCTTGCCCTAAGCTCATTTCTGGAGGGAGTAAGTCTAAAACGGTAGGTCTTTCTTGAGGATCAAAGCAAGTTGAAACAACGCCTAATGGTTTATTTAATAGAACATAGAGCAGATTAGGACGCTGCTTTAGTATTTGACCATCACAGACAATAGAGTCTTTTTCTGGATCAACTTTGTCCCCTAAAAGGGCAACTTTTCCATTAATGATGATCTTTTTTTCCCTAATGAGGTTTTCTGCCTCTCTGCGAGAAGCAATTCCCCACTGTGCTAAAATTTTTTGTACTCTTTGCTGCATTGCGAGCAGATTGTGTAAAGGTTTTTTAACTATATTATTAATTATGTCTGATTTTTTCCCCTATGGTATCTAGTCCTTCTAGTCAAATTATTAGTAAGATTCTTTCTCCTGCTGTGCAATTTTGGTTACATTCACAAGTTGAGGAGGTAAAAACCTTACAATTTAAAATTCAAGGTCGAGATCAAGAGATCTTACATGGTTATATTCCTAGTATTTATCTATACAGTCAAGCAGCTATTTATCAGGGGTTACATCTAGGTCAAATAGAAGTTTTAGCAGCTAATATTCGCATCAATATTGGGCAAATTCTGCGGGGCAAACCTTTGCATCTTTTAGAACCTATTCAAGTCTCAGGTCAAGTTAAGATCACCAAGTCTGATCTGAAAGCTTCTCTCAATTCTTCGCTTCTTTCTCATGCTTTTAATGATTTACTTTTATTATTATTAGAATCTAGTGGAGTCCGGGAATTTGAGAGGTTTTTGACTGAGGGGAGTGTTAGATGGCAGAATATTGATTTAGGGGAAAAAAATTTTAAAATCCAAGGAATCTGGACTAAGCAAAATAACGCACAATATCCTTTTACTTTAATTTCTGGTTTACGACTTTCTTCGCCCCAAATTATTCATCTTTACTCTCTACAAATTGAGGGATTACCTTCTCCTTATCAAGTTAATTTAACTGAACTTCCTATTGAGCTTGGCAATGATGTTAAACTCTCTACTCTCTTAGTTTCTGAAGATGAAGTAACAGCCGAAGGTCAAGCAATAATTATAAATTAATAATTAATTTTGTTTATGCAACATAAAATAATTGGTATTACAGGAGGTCTAGCAACTGGCAAGACTACTGTTTCTCAATATTTAGAAGAAAAATATAGTTTACCTATTTTAGATGCTGATCTTTATGCTAGAGAAGCAGTGCAAAAAGGTTCGGAGATTCTAGCTAAAATTGTTGCACATTATGGCAGTGGAATTTTACAGACAGATGGGGAACTGAACCGCTTAAAATTAGGAGAGATTATCTTTAATCAACCCCAAGAGAAGGAATGGCTGGAAAGCCTAATTCATCCCTATGTTAGAAAGAGGTTTGAAGAAGAGATCAAAGCCTGTTCATCTAATATTATATTTTTAGTAATACCGCTCTTATTTGAAGCTAAAATGACTGATTTAGTGAGCATAATTTGGCTTATTTTTTGTCCATATAAAGAACAAATTAAACGTTTACAACAAAGAAATAATCTTTCTGCTGCACAAGCTCAACAACGTATTGCCAGTCAATGGAGTTTAGATGTTAAGAAAAAATTAGCTGATCTCGTCATAGAAAATACAGGAGATTTAACCTATCTTTATCAACAAGTAGATGAAGCAATTCTCGCTTTAAATCCACTAAAATAAAATTTATCAGTCAACTATCAAAATGTCAGTCAAATATTATATCCCACTTTCGGTAACAGTCAATTTAGTACATCATTCTCAGCTTTAAAATAAGTACCTTAAAACTATATTCTCAGAATATTTAAGTATAAATACTCAATCTCTACTCTACGAGATTCTTACGGATCGA
>Ga0209085_1001213_pt1 | contig 16404 bp, 10 predicted proteins | sample C_131016_EF_Meta_FD_187310 | JGI IMG/M metagenome (GOLD analysis project Ga0209085, IMG submission 187310) | Freshwater microbial communities from Lake Croche, Canada to study carbon cycling - C_131016_EF_MetaG (SPAdes) (version 2) | ecosystem: Environmental > Aquatic > Freshwater > Lake...
TGTTTTTTTCATTTTTGTTTTTTCTATCTTTGTTTTTTTTATTTTTGACGATATTTTATTTTTATCTATTAGCAAACCATCCTTTTTTTTACTATTCAAATAAGTATAATAATCCGCTATATTATTATAGACCTTTGGTTTTTTTATCAAATTCGATTCTACGACACTTGGATAAGGATGAATTCGAGCAACATTCATTTTCAATATTATTATATTTGATTTATTACTAAAATAATAGATCAAGTTCAAATCAATTTTATACAGATGAATATTTGATTTCTATCTCTAATTATTCATACTATAATTGCACAACAATTCGTGGGATTAGATTTCAAGAGTCTACATTCTTCAAATATTTAATAAATCATTACATAAAGCCGTTGCATTTGGAGAACCTATTCCACTGGCTACATCAAAACCAGCCCCTGCATAATATTTTGGATTAGCAATCATTGCGTCAATAACGTTGTAATCAATATTCCCATCATTATTATTATTACCAATTATAATATCATTAAAATCAGCAAAATATTTTGTCTCATTTGTCAAAATAGTTTTATATAAATAATTTTGTAAATTATTAGATGGAATAGAATCTTTAGGATTTAATGGAGTTGTGCTATATACACTTGTCAATGCTGATTTACCTTTGTTGAAACGTAGTTGATCGGCAATAGAAATGATCGCAGCAAAAATTGGCGTTGCTATAGATGTTCCTGTCAAGGTCCAAAAATTGCTATGTTTATATTTATAAAGATTTCTATAACTACAATAAATATAAATCATTGATTTATTGTCAGCAACTAAACTGACATCCGGAATACATCTTTTTGAATTTGTATTTATTTTTAATTTATACATATCATCTCCTGATTGATAACTTGGTTTTATAAAAGTTTTAGAATATCCAACACCTGCATACACCCACGGAAATTCTGTTCTTTCGTTTGGGTTTTTACTAGTTGGTGTCCACAAAAGAGTTGTTCCTCCAACTGCTATACAATTGGTAGAAACTGCTGGCCAAAATGGTGTATTTAACTCACCTGATGTTGCACAGTAACATATGGATTTATTAGTAAAATAACTATTATTAGTAGTAGTTGATAGTTTTACTTCATTACTATTGCCCCAAGACAATGATACTACATCTGCTTTTAAATTATTATTTGCATATTCAACTGCAGCTAATATATCTGTTAGAGAATCAGACTTGGCTTCTATAACCCATATATTTGCATTAGGATTTATCGTGCATACCATTTGAACGCAACCGCATTCAAATAATCCGTAATCTTGATCTTGTCTATAAGTAGCGCCTGGCATTGTATGTACTGATACTCTTGGAGGGTTTGAACCAGGTCCATACTCACTTGGAGGGTTTGAAGCAGGTCCAAAATTAGTATAATTGTACCAATACTTTTCCAAATCATAATTCACCCAACCCAAATAACCATTACTAGCATTTTTTTCACCGTTATATGCATATGGAGTAATAATTACAATCTTTACTTGTTTTTTACCAGAAGAAACTTGAATGTTTGGCACATTATATAATTTTATCAATTGACTACCATTAAAGTACTGTGTAGGCATTTCTGGATTTTCAGAGGGTTGTGGTAAAAAATGATTGGTTAAGAGATCATCAGTATCAATTAGTGCTATTGTTGGTGCTATTGTTGGTGTTATATCAGTTAATGGAGCAACTGTTTCTTGTATCACTGGATTACTAGAGCTTTTTACTAAAATTTCACCAAATGTATTTTTTGCACAAATTTGTCTTTTCGGTGGAGAAAAACTATACATTTTTATACAATTAATCGATATAAATTAAAAATTAAATATTTTGATTATTTATCTAAGAATGAAGAGTTCTTTTTTTATTATTCAAATAACACTTACTCTTCAAATATTTAATAAATCATTACACAAAGCCGCTACATTTGGAGAACCAATTCCAGTAGCTATATCAAACCCAGTTTCCGCATTATAAATAGAATTTTTACCCCCTTCTGTATTTGTACCAATTGTAATATCATTGAAATCAGAAGAATATTTTACAGAATTTGTTAAAATAGTTTTATATAAATAATTTTGTAAATTATTGGATGGTGGAGTAGAACTAGTAGGATTTAATGGAGTTGCACTGTATACAGTTGTTAATGCTGATTTACCTTTGTTGAAACGTAGTTGATCTGCGATAGAAACAACAGCCGCAAAAATTGGAGTTCCTACGGATGTTCCGTAAATTGCAGACCAAGGATTAGAAGCAGTTCCTCTATCACTTGAATAAATATAAACCATTGAAGTATTACTACCAATTAAACTAACATCTGGAATAAATCTTTTTTTATTATTTTTATTATTGTTTTGTGCTAATTGATAACTTGGTATTGGATAAGTAGAAGAATATCCAGCACCTGCATTAATCCACGTAAATTCTGTTCTTGGAGTTTTATTAGTCGGTGTCCATAAAAGAGTGGTTCCTCCAACAGCTATACAATTGGTAGAAACGGCTGGCCATAATGGTTGATTATTATCACCACTTCCTGCACAAAAACATTTAGTTTTATCAGTAAAATAACTACTATTTTCTTTGTTTACTGTTAAAAAACTATCAGGGCTACCCCAAGACATTGATATTACATCTGCTTCTATAGTATTTATTGCATATTTAACTGCATCTAATAAATCTCCACGATCTCTTGACTTGGCTTCTACAACCCATATATTTGCATTGGGATTTATTGTACAGACCATTTGAACGTCTAAACATTCCTCTTGACCCCATAATTTATTATAAGTAGCACCTTTCATTGTATGAACAGATACTTTTGGAGGGGATTGATTCGGTCCAAAATTACTATAATTTTGCCAATACTGTTTTAAATCATACGCAACCCAACCCAAATTATCATTTTTAGCATTTTGTTCACCATTATAAGAATATGCAATAATAATGGCAATTTTTACTTGTTTTTTACCATCATCCGCTGTAATATTTGGCACATTATATAATGTTTTTAATTGCCTACCATTAAAGTATTGTGTAGGCATATCTGGATTTGGAATGGCTTGAGTATTAGCAAGACTTTTAAAGTAATCACCATTATCAACTATTGCAGGTGCTATTGTTGGCGATATTGCTGGTGCTATTGTTGGCGATGGAGCAACTGTTTCTTGTATCACTGGATTACTAGAGCTTTTTACTAAAATTTCACCAAATGTATTTTTTGCACAAATTTGTCTTTTCGGTGGAGAAAAACTATACATTTTTATACAATTAATTGATATAAATTAAAATTTAAATATTTTAATTTATATTTACACAACACTTGCTCTTCATAAATTCAATAAATCTGTACAGAAGGCCGCTACATTTGGAGAACCAATTCCAGTAGCTACATCAAACCCAGTTGCCGCATTATAAATAGGAGAATTACCTCCTGCCGTATCATTTCCAATTGTAATATCATTAAAATCAGAAGAATATTTTCCAGCATTTGTCAAAATAGTTTTATACAAATAATTTTGTAAATTATTAGACGGGGGCGTTGAACTAGTAGGAGTCAATGGCGTTGTGCTATAAACACTTGTTAATGCTGATTTACCTTGGTTGAAACGTAGTTGATCGGCAATAGAAACGATCGCCGCAAAAATTGGAGCTGATACGGATGTTCCTGCAGAGCGAATCCAAGGATTTGAAGTTCCATAACTGCAATAATTATAAACCATTGAATTAACACCAGCAATCAAACTAACATCTGGAATACATCTTTTTGCATTTGTATTTTGTAGTGATTGATAGCTTGGTTTTGGAAATGTAATAGAATAACCAGAACCTGCATTCACCCACGTATATTCAGTTCTTTGATTTGGTGTAGTTGGTGTCCATAAAAGAGTGGTTCCTCCAACGGCTATACAATTGGTAGAAACGGCTGGCCAAGATACTGTATTTGTATCACCGCTTGATGCGCAAAAACATTTAGATGCGTCTATAAAAAAACTATTATTCACTGCGTTAGATAAACTAGTATTATCATTACCCCCCCAAGACATTGATATTACATCTGCTTGTATAGTATTTGTTGCATATTTAACGGCAGCCAATAAATCTGTTGCAGAGCTTGATTTGGCTTCTACAACCCATATATTTGCATTGGGATTTATTGTGCACACCATTTGAACGTCTAAACATTCCTCTACCGCCCAGCCTGCATTAAAAGTAGCACCTGGCATTGTATAAACGCGGACAGTTGGAGGATTTGAACTAGCTCCAAAATTAGAAGAATTTTGCCAATACATTTTCAAATCAGAGAGAAGACCCGGATAAGAATATGCAATAACAATGGCAATCGACACTTGTTTTTTACCAGAAGCAACGGGAATATTTGGCACATTATATAATGATTTTAATTGACTACCATTGAAATATTGCACAGGTATTGTTGGATTTGGATTGGTTGCAGGAGCAATATAATTATTACAGTAAATTTCAGTATCAACTGGTTTTGGGATTGATATTGGTTTTGGGGGAACTGTTTTTTGTATCATAGGAGCAGTAGAACTTTGTATTAAAACTTCGCCAAATGTATTTTTTGCGAAAGTTCGTCTTTTTGATGAAGAAAAACTATACATTTCTATAAAATTGATTTATATAAAATAAAATTCAATTATTTTAATTATTTAATGATTATATAATCAAAAATATAGATGAAAATAACGGAGGAAGAAATAACTGAGGAAGAAATAACGGAGGAAGATAATGACTATGGATTCTTCTGTGATATAGATATTGAATCCAATTTTCATAAACAATATATTGAAAATAGGATTCTTATACGCAGTTGCCGTGCACTTGAAACGTGCGAAACTGTAAAAAAGAAAAAAAGAAATACGAAAACCCAAAAAATAGAATTTTCATCAGAAAAAGAAAAAGACAAAATATCATCCTTTGCTATTACCATTTACATATTGTCGTCATTCGCTGTTATCAGTTTGTGTTTTGTTGTCTAAAATCTCTATTTATCGTGAAAATAATTATATAATAAATTCTCCGGATTATGATTATTTATATCTCCACCAATAAGTGCAACTGATTCATACATTTTTCTTAATACATCATTGGGTGCGGATGAACCTACTTTAATCAACCCTTTTTTTATCAAATATTTTCTGATTTCTCCAATCGGTGTTTGTTTTAGAAGAGTCGCTTTGGTTGTTACATTTTTACGTATTGCTTTATTTGTTACGAGAACCGAAATTTTTGGCGCCGTTTTTGATTTACCAATATGAAAAGTTCGCCTGACTGTTTTTCTTTGTTTCAATTGTTTTTTATTTTTCATATTATTGGCGTTTTTCATTTTTTGCATTGTTTGTTTCATTTCACTTAAAAATTTAATTTTTTCTTCTTGTTGGTTTTGGTAAGGCATCAAAGAAGAAAAAGGTTCTCTCGATTCTATTTTATTTGATATTGAAGAAGGAGAAGATGGGTTTTCTTTAGCGAAGCTACCGTTGGTTGGAGCAAAGCTATGTGGCATAACCCGTTCTTGATCAGAGTTTACAATAATAGTAGGAGTAAAAGATAAATTACCAGTAGACGGTAGATTTTTCTGCGTCTGTTTTTTCCATATACGATATGTTTGTAATTTTCCATTTTTAAGACACCCCCATTCTGGCTGTGGCAATGGAATACGCGGTTTCAACACAAAATCCTGCATTGAATTTTCCATATTGAAACTATTACTCACGTTTTCCAAAGGATAATCCAGCGTGTTATTAAAAACATCTGCATTATCGCTATACAAAAGAGACTGTAGATCCATTTCTGGATTCTTTTTGAATGTATGATTTTTACTGTTTTTTTCGTTTTCTTTTTTATCATCATAATCTTTTGTAAATGATGTTAAATATTCAATAGATTGTTCAAAATCATTATTTGGTGTTATTGAATCTGTAGATGCATTTGATTGAACCAAAGGTTTAGATTGAAATAAATGATTTATATTTTCTTCTTGACGTCTTCTCAATTCTTGTAAAATATGTTTTTTTGCATTTTTAATCGTCTTATTGTTTTTCATTTTGATTTCTTTTAAAGGTGGCTTTTCTTTTTTCGTTTTATTTTTAGATGAAAAATTGAATAAATCAGGATGAACCGTAATTATTTTTCCACTCATTATATTAGAGAATACGAAAATAAAAATATAAAAAAAACTAGTAAATCCGTATTTTTATACATAAAGTCCATAAGGCGTAGTATCTTTTTTTGTTTTTGTATTTAATTTGAACATTTTAAAACCATTCTCCAGATCGTCTTTCGATATTTTTTTTCTTAATTGCTCTGGTTTTCCAAATATATTCCGCGCGTGTGCTATTTTTGTATAAGAAAAAAGCAATTCCATATCTCTACCGTAATTTATGAATTCCGCTTTATTTGTTTCAAACCATTTTATATGAATATCCGTTTCAACCAAGATTTGCCAATCTGTTTCTCGAATTTTCTTGTTAAATATTTGAAACAACTCCTTGGCTGTATAATCATCTATTTTATATCTCCATATAAATCGAGAAGAGAGTCCTTTGTTTGCCTGAAAAAAACTGCGGTTCAAATCATCTTCATACCCTGCGATAATAACCATTAATTCATCTTTTTTATCACTCAATGATTCACACAAAGTATCAATACATTCTTTTGAAAAACTATCTAAATCGCCATTGTTTGTATTTGCCAAAGAATATGCCTCGTCAATAAACAATACTCCACCTAAACATTCGTCGATAACTGCCTTTGTTTTTATGGCAGTTTGACCCAAATATCCGGCAACTAAATCATTTCTTGTAACCTTTTTGAAAATATTCTTTTTCAAAATACCCAATTTGGAAAACATTCTACCTATTATTTTAGCGATTTCTGTTTTTCCTGTTCCAGGTGGTCCACATATAACAGTATGTTTAAACTCACTATCTTTTGTTAAATTGTTTATATGCAGATTTTGTATAAAATAAAACAATTGGTCTAAAATATTGGATTTCAACGATTCTATTCCAATCATATTATTCAATTCCTCCAATTCTGGTTTGATATTGATCAATGATTTCAAATCAATATTATACTCTGTATTTTCATTATATTCATTATCACTGATGATTTTCAAAATATCAGAAATATTTTTAACTGAAACCAGAATTTCTTTTTTTTCGGTTTTTTCCATTTTTTTTATGGAAGGTTGAGTGACCAAACTATCCAGCATTATAGGTGAAAAATTCAAACTGACTTGATGTTTTTTTTGCCATAATTGATAGTCAAAGGTTTCCCCTTTATTGATGGGATTCCACTTGGAACTTTCATTCAATGAATAAAAAGAATGATCTTCCGCCGATTTTCCACAATAGGATTTTTCATAATATTTGTTTTCTATATAATCTAAATTTGTCATTTGTATTATATTAATTAAATCCATATATCCTACACATTTTTTCGATTTATAAAAATCTAGAAAATGTATAAAATCATCCATTTTTGCGTTGCTCATTTTTATTGGAATTTTATAAATATATAAAAAATATCTATCTATATTTTTTTCATAAAATTATAATTAACCGTATATTTTTATGAAAAAATCGAAGAATTTTTAACGCCGATTATATTATAAAGATTACTATGCAAATTTTTGAAAAAATACCGTTTGAAATAGCCATCTATATTTTATCGTTTGATAAACGTTTTACGTTTTGGAATGGTAAATTAATTAGTCATTTTTCCGAAAAAGACCAGCGATATAAAAAATTAGAAAAAATACCTCGTATTCGGTATTTTTTCGATATCTATAGTTATGTAAATTTAATCAAAAATAAAAAATACGAAATTGTCCTTTATAATGATTATCAATTTAATTGTATCAAAATCGTAAAAAAATGGTTTTCAATATTAAGAAATAATAAAAATGGCGGGAAAAAAGAATACACTGTGTTTTATAAAATTGATCCTGAAACTATATAAACAGATAATGATATAATTATTTTAATACATATTTTCAAAATGAATTGTGATGCATCTATTATGTCTTCGGTAAATGTTCCCACAATTATGGAAAAGATGAATTCATCAACTATATCCGCATTTTCAGAAGTGCAAAAAATACCAGAAAAAAAGGAGAAAAAAATAGAAAAAAATAAAAAAGATGGAAAAGACGAAAAAATAAAAAAACCCAGAAAAATGAAATTGGTTGTTAAAGAAATGGATAAAAAGGTGGATGAAGTAATCGATCAGATAAATAACGATGTCAGAAAAATGATTGAATCTGAATCCTTATCCGAAAATATAGAAATTTCTCATATTCTTTCTCATTTGGAAGAATATGTAGAAGAACCATATACTTTGATCGAATCCTATTTTCGCGGAAAACATTTAGAACGTCTTGTCCGTCATCAAATCGAATCCTATAATCATTTTATCAATTATCAGGTTCAAAAAACAATTCAAATGTTCAATCCAGTCATCATCCATTCAGAAAATGATTATATTCCAGAAAAGGAGAAATATTTCCTAGAAATCCAGATTTCTTTCGAAAATTTCAAATTATATCCACCACAAATTCACGAAAACAATGGTGCAACTAAAATTATGCTTCCTCACGAGGCCAAACTGCGCAATTTCACCTATGCATCAAATATGACAGTTGACCTTCAAGTCCAATATATTGTCCGAGATACAGAAAATATGGAAACTCCTAAAATCATCAAAAAACATTTGCCGAAAATCAATATTGGAAAAATGCCGATTATGTTGAAATCTTCTATTTGTATCTTGAATCAAAACAAACATATTGATGATAAACTAACCGGCGAATGTCATTTTGATTGTGGCGGATATTTTATTATCAAAGGATCTGAGAAGACGGTTCTTGGACAAGAGCGCGCCGCGGAAAACAGAATCTATTGTTTTGACGGGAAAAACACGACCAAATGGAATTGGTTCGCGGAAATCAAATCCGTCCCCGATTTCAAATGTATTTCTCCTAAACAAATTGATATGATGATTGCGAGTAAGAATAATGGATTCGGTAATGGTCTCTATGTCTCAATCCCTAGAATCAAACAACCTATCGAATTGTTTGTCCTATTTCGTGCACTTGATGTAATTAGCGACAAAGATATTTGTAATTATATTTTACTCGATATTTGCCAAGAAAAACAATCCACTCTTTTGAATTGTTTACAGGCATCTATAATCGATGCAAATAAATATCTTACACAAGAATCGGCGATTCAACATATTGTTTCAATGGTTGCTTATACTCCAATTAATATGGACAGAGAAACTGGACTGAGGAAAAAACGGGAATTTACAATGGAAGTTCTAAACAACGATTTGTTTCCCCATTGTTCCACTCTTTCACAGAAGAAATATTTATTGGGATATATGGCAAAGAAATTATTGGAAACCAGTTTGGGTTGGATTGCACCCGATGATCGCGATTCTTATTTGAACAAACGTATCGAATTGACCGGAACCTTGTTGAATAATCTGTTTCGTAATTATTTCAATAAATTAGTGAAAGAAATGCAAAAACAAATTGTGCGCGAAATAAATTCGCGATCTTGGCGAACTACCGAGGATTATGAGAATATATTGAATATGACTAATATTTACAAAATAATGAAATCGACGACGATTGAAAACGGTATTACACGTTCGCTTTCTACCGGTGATTTCAGTATCAAACAATCGAATAGTAGTAAAGTCGGTGTTGCTCAGGTTCTGAGTCGATTGACCTATTTATCGAGTTTGAGTCATTTACGCCGAATCAATACGCCTTTGGAGAAAAGTGGTGAATTGATTGCTCCACGTAAACTTCATAACACGACGTGGGGATTTTTATGTTTATCTGGAGATACAGAAGTTCTATTATCAAATAGAATGGAAACAAAAAAAATAAAGGATATAAAAGATGGAGATTGGGTAAATACTGTAAATAGAGAGACTCTTTTAGATGAACCATCTGATATGTATAATAAATTTTGTAAAATGCCCGATAATTTATTTGAAATTACTACAATTAGTGGAAGAACTATAAAAGCAACATCAGACCATCCGTTCTTGACAAAAACGCAAGAAGGTAAATATGAAATGAAAAAAGTAAACGAATTAAAAAATGGAGATAAATTAATTATTCGTCATACAGTAAAATCTATTCCAGACGAAAATATTACAAAAGTAATTATAAGAGAAATAGATGTTTTGGAACATTATCGTATAGAATTATTAGAATTGAATCTTTTGAATATAGAAATACCATTATATAAATTGAAAATTATAGCTCGGTTAATTGGAGCATTGAATACAGATGGAAGTATAACAGTTTCAAAAGATGAAAAAGTGGATAGATTATATTATTCTTCAGCTTTCAATCTAGGAGAAGAATATGATGTATTTCAATTAGCGGATGATATAAAAACATTGGGATTTGGTAATCCATCAATTCGTAGAAACATCTCTAAGTTTGAAGATAAAATATCCGGCAGAATAACCGTTTCAAGAACTTGGGAAGTTTCAAAAAATGGTGCATTTTCCTATTTATTATCATTATTGGGTGGATTTATTGGTAAAAAAACAAATATGAAACGTTCAATGCCAGAATGGTTAATGAGTGCAGAATTATCCGTAAAAAGAGAATTTTTATCTTCTTTTCAAGGTGGTGATGGTTCAAGACTTTCTTATAATCAAAATGGACAAACTTTCAAACCACATATTGGAAGAACTTACCAAACAACTCATAATAATTATTTAAAAGATACAATTGAATATTTCTCTCAAATTATTAATATTTTTAGTGAATTCAATATCAATTGTTATTTACATCAAATAAAGGTTGATGAAGATAAAACAAAAATAGGTATTGTATTTAATCAAGATTCAGAAAATTTATGTAAATATGTTGATATTATCAATTATACATATTGTGAAGAAAAAAGAAGAAATTCTGCAAAAATAATTGAACATTTAAAAATAAAAGAATTCAATAAAAAACAACGTGATTTAAATTATAAATATATTATTGATAATCATAAAAAAGTTCCTATGGAAGTTTTATTACAAAATACTAATTTATCTGAGAATCAAATTCGAAAAGTGATATCAAAAAATAAAAAAGGAACTCCTCAAACTGCTAGATTTAGCACAGATATTATTTATCAAGATTTTATTCGTGATAACATTGTCAATAATGGATGTATTAGTGTTCCTATTTTATCAATCAAAGAAATAGAACCCGAACTTGTTTATGATTTCACAACTCGTAGTGATAATCACTCATTTGTTGCATCATCTTTTGTATGCTCAAATTGTCCATCAGAATCTCCGGAGGGGCAGTCAATTGGTATAGTTAAAAATATTAGTTATATGACGCATATCACTATTCCAACAAATAGTTCCTCTCTTTACGAATATGTTCGACCCTATATTCTTTCAGTAGATGATACACCTTGTGAACAATTATTCGATAAAGTAAAAGTATTTGTCAATGGTGCTTGGTTAGGTATTAGTGAGAATCCTATGGAACTATATGAAAATTTGAAAGAGAAAAAATATCAAGGAATCATCAATATCTATACTTCAATTATTTTCGATTTTAAAATGATGGAAATTCGCGTATGTAATGATGGTGGTCGATTAACTCGTCCTGTATTACGCGTGAAAAACAACAAGGCAATTATTACGCGCGATATTATTGAACGTATTGAGAAAAAGGAATTGGGTTGGAATGATCTATTGACCAATTGTATGATTCAAGAATCTGTCATTGAATATATTGATCCAGATGAACAAAATCAGGCAATGATTGCGATGGGACCAAAACAAAACGAAAATCCTAATCAAACATATAATTACACACATTGCGAGATTCATCCGAGCACTATTTTTGGCGTGTTGGCTTCTTGCGTTCCTTTTCCTGACCATAATCAGGCTCCGAGAAACACGTACCAATGCGCGATGTCGAAGCAAGCCATCGGTGTATATGCAACCAACTACGATAAACGTATGGATAAAACCGCCTACGTATTAACTTATCCATCACGACCTTTGGTGGATACACGTTTAATGAATTTTATCCATTTGAATCGTATTCCATCGGGCGCACAAATACACGTAGCTATTATGACACATACTGGTTATAATCAGGAAGATAGTGTATTGATCAACAAAGGTTCTATTGACCGAGGACTCTTTACTGCGACGATTTATCATACAGAGAAAGATGAAGACAAGAATATTATTCGCGACGAAATCATTCGTTGTAAACCGGATAAGACCAAGACCAAAGGAATCAAATTCGGTAATTACGAAAAATTGAATCAACACGGATTCATTCCCGAAAACTCGCTCGTGGAAAATCGCGATGTTATTATTGCCAAAATTATTCCCATCAAAGAAAATAGAAATGATCCGACCAAAACCATCAAATATGAAGATCAAAGTAAGACGTTTCGCACAACAGAAGAAACTTATATTGATCAGAATTATACTGGTAGAAATGGCGACGGTTATAATTTCGCCAAAGTCCGCGTGCGCACATTTCGTAAACCGGTTTTAGGGGATAAGTTTGCTAGTCGCGCCGGACAAAAAGGCACGGCAGGAAATATCATTCCAGAATGTGATATGCCATTTACAAAGGATGGTCTTCGTCCAGATCTCATTTTGAATCCACACGCCATTCCATCTCGTATGACAATTGCTCATTTAAAAGAAACCCTTTTAGGAAAGGTCTTGATTGAATTGGGTCTTTTTGGAGACGGAACCAGTTTTGGAGATCTTAGTGTCAAGAAAATATGCGAAGAATTACAGAAATTGGGATATGAAAGTTATGGAAATGAAGTTATGTATAATGGACTCACTGGTGAACAATTGGAGACAAATATCTTTTTCGGACCCACTTATTACCAACGACTGAAACATATGGTGAATGACAAACAACACAGTCGTTCAATTGGTCCTATGGTAAATCTAACAAGACAGCCGCAAGAAGGTAGAAGCAAAGATGGCGGGTTCCGTATTGGTGAAATGGAAAGAGATGTTATGTTAGGGCACGGTATGTCCAAATTTTGCAGAGAACGATTATACGATTCTTCAGATAAATATAGTATATATGTTTGTAAGAAATGTGGTATGGTGCCATCGTATAATGATGGAATGAAAAACAGTCTCTATAATAAAAATTCGGATTTCACCATTCATCTTTGCAATACTTGTAATAATACGACTGATTTTGCCAAAGTAGAAGTGCCTTATGCCTATAAATTGTTATCTCAAGAATTACAAACCATTAATATTATGCCTCGCATTATTACTGAATAGATATAAAAAAGAATATAAAAATTTATATAATTTATTATTTATAAAATGGTTCAAGTTCATTATGAAATAGAGAGCAAACAATTAGATGAATTAGATTATGATATTTTTTTTCATAATATTATTCGATTAAACGACGAAGAATTTTACGAAAAACCTGGAAAACAACATTACAGACTATTATCTTATTTATCAACTTTATTTAATAATGTTAATATTTTAGATATTGGTTCTAATATGGGTCGTTCTGCATTAGCATTATCATATAATAAAACAAATAAGATTCATTCATTTGATATTGTAGATAATGTAGATAATGTAGAACAAAATATAAAACAAATTGATAATATAAATTTCCACATCGATGATCTATTCAATTATGAAAAGAGAGAAAAATGGATTCCTCTTATATTATCCTGTCCGTTTATATTTTTAGATGCAGATACACATAATGGAAATATGGAATATAGTTTCTATCTTTTTTTAAAAGAAATTGGTTACAATGGATTTCTTATTTGTGACGACATATGGTATTTCAAAGAAATGAGAGATAATTTTTGGTATAAAATTTGTGATTATGAAAAATATGATTTAACAAATATTGGTCATTGGTCAGGCACAGGAATTATTACATTTGATACAAATATTTCTTTCAAACATTATGATAATTCAGATTGGACGTTAGTAACTGCTTATTTTAATTTGACCAAATGTCCAGATGCAAGTAAAGAGATCAAAGAAAGAGATCAAAATTACTATATTAATCATTCAATATCTACTCTGTCATTGCCATATAATTTAGTAATTTATTGCGATAGTGAAAGTTATGAACGTATAAAAGATATTCGTCCAGAATATTTAGATTCTAAAACAAAATATCATATTTGTGAATTTGATGATTTACAATTTTCAAAAGAGAATATTAAATTACAAGAGTCATTCAAAGATTATAGAAATAAAATTATATCCAATCGTAATAAAAATCCTTATTATTTTGATAATAGAAATACTGCCAGTTATTATTTGTTTTGTATGTCTCGTTATTTAATGTTAAAAGAAACAATAAAAGAAAATCCATTTCAATCTACCCATTTTTGTTGGATTAATTTTTGTATTGAAAGAATGGGATACAAAAATGTAATTCAATTGAGTGAGGTATTATCCGTAAAAAGAGATAAATTTTCTACTTGTTATATTGATTATATACCTCCAGAATTAGTTTCAAATACACCTGAATATTACCAATGGGGTAGATGTGGTATGTGTAGTGGTTTCTTCACAGGAAATTCATATTATATGTATAAAGTTTGTGATTTAATTGAGAATAAATTTTTAGAATATTTAGAAAAGGGATATGGACACGCAGATGAACAATTATATAGTCCTGTTTATTTTGAAAATCCAGAATTATTTAAACATTATTATGGAGATTATCAAGAAATGATAACAAATTATGTTTATATATATGATCGTCCAGAACCACCAATTTATAATTTTATAACAAGGAGTTTTGAACATAAAAATTATTTAAAATGTTATGAAGCTTGTCAGTTTGTATTGAAATCTTTTTATTTAGGTAAATGTAATATAAATAATGATTATTTAAATGCAATAAATTCGTTCAATAATTCTTCGAAAGATTTTTTGATAAATAATTTTTCAGAAAGTAAAAATTAAGAGATAATTGTTTTTTGGAGATAAAATGTTGGAAAAAAACGTATAAATCGATTGCGGAAAAAAATATACAATATATACAACCATTTTTTTCTTTTTTTTCTTTTTATTCACCGAAATATTCTAAATAGTCATTGTATTCATCTGGATCACCACTTAGATAAGACCTTCCGCTATAATAGGTCAATTCGAATAACATTTCATAACATACACTACATTTACACATACGTGGATCTTGAAAATAATCTCGATCCCCGAATTCTTCATATTTAATAGAATTACCCTCTACCAAATAATTTCCACAGTCCTCACAAAACGCAGAATGCATTTCCAGATGTTTTTTGGAATCGTTGCATTTAAACGTCCAATCTAAAGTATCGTAATCGTTTTCGTAGGATGTCCAGGATTTTTCAGAAAGAATAGAATGGAGCTTACGTTTCTCTTTAATCGTAGATTGAATGATAGGACACGTGTTTTTGAATGACGTCATTCCGTAGAAATCAAATAGGTCGTAGCCGTCATAGCCTCGAATGATGTCTATCAATTCCATGGGGAGGTTCAATCGTTCAAGAGTCATTTGTCGGTTCATGTCTGTGTTTGATTAGTTTGATTGGTTTAATGAATTACAGAAAGAATAGTTGGTAAATTTGTATTTCATTTTTACAGAGTATCCAGTTGAAGTGAAAGTTGATACTCTTGTAAAATTGAAATACAAATAAACATTTTTTTCATTTTATAATCACTTTTAAACTGCTACCAAAATCGAATTAATACTGAAAATGCCGTGTCCGTTTTGTCAATCCCAAAACCATACCTTGACTCGTTGCGATAGTCCTAATCTTGCTCTGCTCTGTCAAACTGCCTTTGATAAATTCACGGAAGAATTTTTGGCAGATCGTGAAAATAGCACTACCACAATAGGAAATTGGATAAATAGTCTTCGTGGTTTTGAAGTTCGTGGATTGACTGCTAAATACAAACTCCAATTAAATTGGAATTTGGAAAATCAAAGAAAAACAATTATATTGATGCATTCTCTAGTTTTAAGAGAAATATTTCAAGAATCTATTTCTATTGTTAATTTCGACTTATTAACCACAATGTTATATTCAGGAAATATTGACAGAATTCTTACAAGGAATTTGAAACGCGAAACAAATGACAAAATAAAGTGGGAATACACGAAACGAGCCTGGAGAACTACAATTTATGCTGCAGAAGGAAGACAAATTATTAATTTCTATAGATTCCTAAGAAGATCAAATCAAATCCAAATATTTGATGTAGGAACATCCACTCTTGTTATCAGACATTACATTTGTGATCTGAGTGTTCATCGGTATGACCTATTATTTGGACAATTTTTAGCTGTTGAAGAAACT
>Ga0209085_1001215_pt1 | contig 16402 bp, 28 predicted proteins | sample C_131016_EF_Meta_FD_187310 | JGI IMG/M metagenome (GOLD analysis project Ga0209085, IMG submission 187310) | Freshwater microbial communities from Lake Croche, Canada to study carbon cycling - C_131016_EF_MetaG (SPAdes) (version 2) | ecosystem: Environmental > Aquatic > Freshwater > Lake...
TTCACGTTCAGTTCTATCTCTAAATGATACTTCCGTATCAACATTCATCAAGTCAGAGCAAGAAAAAGGTATTACATAGTAATTTTCTCTTAACTCATGTCGTTTTGAGAAGAAAATAGTATTCATCGTCAATCTCCTGTACTGAAAAAGTGTTACAATTAAGTCTTTTGAATACTCTCTGTCAGTAAAAAGTTTACAATTAGAACTTTTATAAACAACCTGACAACGAATTGTCAGTAAAAAGTATTCAAAAAACCCACCTAGAAAACACAGAAATGAATCTGTGTATCTAAGTATTACAATTTAAACGAAAAGTGAACGAATAGTATTAATAGAATGTCTCATGAATTCAAAAGAACTAGTAATTTCGATATCATTAGTAGTAAAGATTTCAGTTTCACAATGTTCTAAAATGTACTTAATGTTCTGGTAAAGATTAATACTTTCTTCTGACATTTCGTCAAGTAAACATTTAGTTTGATATTCGTCTTTTTCTTCTGCAAAATCTAATACTATAGATTGCAAATTTTCTGCAACATAACGAATGTCATTAAAATGTAGTACATTTAACATATCATCGTCAGTAACACTATGGTACACATTTTCAACTTCAGAGATAATACTTTCGCACTCTCCCATGATAGTTTCTGTAATAAACTCGACACTAAAGTTTTCAATTTTCGACATTTTAATTCTCTCTCTGTAAAAATTCTATTATATACAAAATCCGAAAAATGTCAATATAAGTGAAAAGTATTCATATAATGTGCTGGAGTACTATAGTATTACAATGTTACCTGATGTTACCTGAAAGTACTCAAAATCGCAGAAAAGTGTCAAAAAGTGCAATAAAGTGTTATTTTGTGTTAATGAGTACTACCAGAGTATTACCATATGAACATTGTGTGACCAAAAGTAATATAGAGTGATTTTGATATAACTTTTAGTAGTACTGACCAGTCAGTCATTAATACTCTAGTATTATCGCAGAATATATGTAATACATGAGTCTTAGTTGTTGTATCACACGAAACCTTTTGAATTACTTCCGGAGATTAACCGAAAAGTACTCAATCCCCTTCGTTAGTCACTAAAAAGTTCTCAAATTCCCAGATAATACAATTCACTTCATCAACGAATCCCAATTCACACAAAAGTTTACATTCCTGCATCACAATTTCACTGTGAATACCAAAGTTGTACAAATTCTCTCTGAGTTCTTCTAAACGTAACGAAATAGTATTCATTTTTCCCATTGTAGTACTCTTGTTTTAAAATTGTAATTATACAGTAAATCACAGAAAATGGCAAGTAACCAAAAAGTTCTCACAAATTCCCCTGTAATGAAAAAGTTTTACGATAGTACTTTTGTTTTCAACGCCCAGCCTCCACGTCCACCCCAGTCCTGCTTTCGAATAGTGTCCATTATACAGAAACCAGAGAAAATGTCAATATACTACTAAAGTACTCCATTGGGACAAAGTAATAAAAAAGTTTACAGTTGCCATTTTAGGCAGGATCGGTTATACTTTGTCCATCAAATCAAAAAAGAAACAAAAAATGCTTATCAAATTGTCAACATATGAGCGGGTTGCTGAAAATTTATTGAAGGGTCAACCTAAAGGGAAACCCTTTGGTAAACTGAAAACAAAAAGTCTACATTGGACCAAGCAGTCTAGGAATTTACAATTATTTTGGAGAATCAAAAGAACACACAGGCAACTGGAATACTAAAGTATACAGTTGCCATTTTAGGCAGGATCGGTTATACTTTGTCCATCAAATCAAGAAAGCGAGAAAATTATGACGGAATTTGAAAGCAAGTGCTACGGTATGTCTGAAGCGGATATCCGTGAGCAGTATATGAACAGCATTACCGCCCGCTTCAGTGGGTTGGAAATGGTTGTAATGGGTATTTTATCGGACTGCCAGGAATTGCTTCCCGCTGGTAAATTAAACGGAATGCCTGTAACCATCCGCAAGCAATTGAATATTGCTAAATTCATTCTATCGGAAATGCTTGAAAACAAAAGTACTACAGACTCCGATTATTTGGATTCTGCTGCTCACCTTGACCAAGTAGAATAACCACACAGGCAACTGGAAGAAAAAAGTTTACAGTTGCCATTTTCACCAAAATCTGTATAATCCATTCCATCAAATCGAAAAGGAAACAAAATGTCAAATTACACCTTCCCCTGTGCTTCAGTTAACGGATTGACCACAAACCAAAAGCGTGCCGCAATTGCCGCTCTCCGTGCTTCATTGGTCGCTGACCGTGAAAATGCCGCTGCTGCCAAAATCGCTGCCGCTGAATTGAAGCGTGCTACCGCTATTGCAAAGGCAGAAGCACGCCTTGCTAAATTGCTTGCTAAAAGCGTGGGTCCTGTGGGTTCCAAAGCAGTGAAAGCAAACAAGCGTCCTTCCAAGGGCGTGACATTCGGTGCTGAAGCGAATGATCTTGCCGCCAAAATCAAGGCAGGCGTTTCCACAATATAACCAATCCCCCGAGGCGAGCGACCCCTCGGTTTTTAAAGGAATTGGTTCGGTTGTGAAACCATTCGGATGCTGTGAGGAACACAGCTCCAGCCGGTGAGGAACACCGGCGTCCGGATGTAAGGCTAAGGGATCGAATCCCGGAGGCCGCCAGTTGGAAAATTACTGGCAAATAGTTGACCAAAAGGATGGAAGAAAAAAGTTGTATATTGCCATTTTGACCAGGAATGTTATACTCCTTCCATCAAATCAAAAACCGAAAGCGAATTATGAATAAATTGTCCAAAACCTCAAAGCTCGATAATATTCTGAGCTGGTCTCTGCAAGCACTGGAAACCTGTCCCGGTTCTGTATCGGCTTCAGGTGCTCTGGTTGACGCTTGCTCCGGATGCTACGCCACCACCGGAATGTACCACTTTGGCGCTGTTAAGGCAGTCCGTGCTGACAATAAGCAAGCATGGCAGGATGCTGGATGGGTTGACACTATGGTCCACGCTCTCCGCAAGCAGTCCTATTTCCGCTGGTTTGACAGCGGCGATATGTACTCCCTTGCTCTCGCCGTTAAAATGTACGCTGTAATGGTGGCAACACCTCACGTCCAACACTGGTTACCTACACGTATGCATAAGTTTCCTAAATTTAATACTATTTTATCTCAAATGCAGGCTTTACCTAATGTAATGGTTCGCCCTTCAAGCGATGCTATTGATGGTACGTATACTAAAGGTGTACATGGTTCTACCATATTGCCTGATTCTACCAATGTGCCAGAAGGTGTGACCTTATGTACTGCTTATGAGCATGGTGGTAAGTGTAATGGTTGCCGTGCTTGCTATTCTAAGGACGTGGCGGTTATCGGGTATCCGGCACACGGCAAGAAAATGGCAAAAGTAATCAAATTGGTTGCGGTTGCTGCTTGATATAGAATGATTTAGTATTAGTTTTCGCTCGGGCACTTGGTGCTCTTTTGGACTGGTTGAGCATTGCTCCCAGTCTTTTTTTTGTATTACTTTTGGGGAGCAGAGTAGTACTTTGGTTTGCGGATGGTGGGGCTGGCTGTATACTAAAGTATTATGGATGGGGTATGATGATATAATAAAAAGCTCCACCTGGTCAAACTCTTTTTTCCTATTTTTTATTTTCTCGGCCGGTTCCCAAGGATTCAAAAATTTTTTCAGGTGGCTCCACAAGAGAAAAATTCACTTTTCATCAATCCAATCAGGTTTCTCTACCTCTACAGCCCAATGTACAACACACCAGTCATCAATGGCTGTTTCATCAGCCATCAAAAAGGCTTTGTCGGCCTGTACCATCATCAGTACCCAATTGCGATACCATGATGATCCAAGGATTTGTTTCTCTGACCACGTTTCTTCTACATGCTGGCCACATTCACCTTCAAAAGATATTCTGTAATATTTCATTTTTCATTCTCCCACTTCCATCCTAATAGTTTCTCTGTAAACCAAATCTGTATTCTATTAGGTTTCTTGTACATAGCAAATGATGTACGAAAAGCTCCTGGATATAATACCCAATGACCCACTGGTTTTGGCCAGTTGTTGGCTATTGAGAATGTTCCTTCAGACGAATACGGAACCTTTTGGCCTTCATATTTGTATTGTGTTTCTTCAGACATTGTAATGCCCCAGTAATGTACGGTCTTGGACTTCCCAGTAGTATTCTACGGCCTTACGAGCATAGTCTGAGTCCACGTATTGGCCTAGAATACCTTCAATCTCTGTATAAATCTTGGCACCCCATATGGAGTTTTGGTTACCAATTTTGTATACTGCACCTACGATTTTGCCATCTATGTCATCATAGTATACCACTTGGCCAAATTCTTTTTCCATCCACTTTTTCATTCAATAATCTCCATAATATTATGATTATATAACAACTGCCTTATTTTGTCAATAGATGGTCTGTGAACTCTAGTAGGAGTTTGTGATGTTCACCATTGTGATAATGAGGCTTCATCCAAGAATATGCAGAGTACCAGTGTGGTGTACTTTCTGGATGACAGCCGATAACTCCTACATTATCCTGTATAAGAGCCATCGGATCGCCATTGGGATATAAGGAAACTATCTCTGACCTAGCAAGACCAGGACCAGTAAATGCAGGTCCATCGTAGAAGAACATTCTCTGCTCTTCGCCGTTCCACAGGACCTGTTGGTTCTTGGCATGAGGTCTCCTGGTGTCTGTGTTAGGACGCTTGATGTATTGTTCAGCATGAATTCCATCAAGGAGATTAAAATAGTGGTCAGCAGCCCAATAGCCGCCCATGCAGATACCGAGATACTTACCACCTCGGTTGACAAATTGTTTTATGGTCTTTCCGTTTTCTTTGAATAGGAAGTTAAAGGATTCGGAATCGCCAATGCCGCCGGGGAACGCAGTGATTTGGATATCGTCAAAGAAGTCATCTTCCACTCTATGCTTAGTGAATATCTTAAAGTCATAGTACTTGGAAAGAGATTGCATTATACCATTACCAGATTGTATCGAACACTTTGGTTGGTGTAAAAATAATGCTATCTTTGGCTTCATACGGGTACCAGATTATCCTTAAATATCTTCCAACAATGTTCCCAACTCCACTTCATACTATACTCTTGTACTTTGTTCCTGTCAAGGCCTAAGCAGCGGTATACTGCTGTACTTAGGTCTTTGTCCATGAAGCCGGTTTTGCCTTCTTCTATAACGTCCATAGGACCTGCGGCAGGATATGCCGCCACAGGAGTACCACATGCCATTGCCTCAATCATAACAATACCAAAAGTCTCCCAACGGGATGGGAATACAAAGGCTTCGGCATTAGCATAGTATTCTGCCAGTTGAATACCAGTTTTGAAACCAGTGAAATGTACATCTGGATATTTCTTCTTATATGTCTCTAACATAGGTCCGTCACCGACCATGACTTTAAGGTAACCTGGAAAGTCCATTTCTAAGAAATCTTCCAGATTCTTTTCTTTACTGACACGACTTACACAGACCAAATATTTACTGATTGTTTCTACACGGCGTTCTGGATTAAATATTTCACGGTCAACACCTCTGGTCCATGGAATGACAGTACCATCAAAGCCATGGTCAACAAGGTCATTCACCATTGTTTCGGTCGTAGTGAGTACTTTACCAGAATGTTTATGAAACCAACGGACATAAGACCATGTGATAAATTCTGGAATACCAAGTAGTTTCTTTATGCCTTCGGGAAACTTAGTATGATAAGCGGTATTGTAAGTAAGATTCTTACGGTCACACCACACACGGCAAGCAAGCCCCACTGGACCTTCTGTTGCGATATGAATATGGTCTGGCTGTATCTGTTTAATCTTTTTACCGATTTGACGAACCCAAGAGAGTTTAACTTCCGGATAACGAGGAGCGTTAATATGGGGAAATCTAGAGGGGTCAAGATACACAATATTATAACCGTCAGCAACAGCCTGCGCTTCCAAATTCTTGTAAGTTGTAACGACACCATTTATTTGCTCCGGTAAATTATCAGTTACGATTAGAATTGTTTTTGACATAATCCCTCCACTTTAAAACTTTTAAACTTCAATTCATATTTCATTGTTGACAGAACCTGTTCGCAGGTCTTTTGGTCATTGAATAACAATTCAACTCTTCCTGGTTGATCCTTTGGATTGTTCATGTGTACTGCTATCAAAATCATCATCCACATCGTCACTCTCCTTGGTCCAAGTTACAATCTCCCAAGTACCATCATGGTGTTCAACCAATGCGGTACACGATTCTACCCAATCACCATCGTTCATGTATGTGACACCATCTATTTCTTTAATCTCGGCCTTATGAATATGACCACAGATAACTCCATCAAATCCACGTTTCTTACAGTAATCTGACAAATTCTTTTCAAACTGGAATATGAAGTCTACAGCTTTCTTAACACGCTGCTTAAGAAACAAGCTAAGGCTCCAGTACCCAAAACCCAGCTTATGACGAATCCAATTATATTTACTGTTGAGGCTAAGTATGAAATCATATGCTTTATCTCCTAACATTGATAACCATGGTGCTAGTCTTGTAATACCATCAAATAGGTCTCCGTGTGTGACCAGATAATGTTTACCATCTGCACCAACGTGTTCTGTTTGATTGACTACTTCTATCAGACCAAATCCAATGTTGTACTGAATGAATGGTCTGAGGAATTCATCGTGATTGCCGGCAACGTAGATGACTTTAGTTCCACGTTTGGCATGGCCTAGGACTCTGCGTACCACATTTGTATGTGATTGCTTCCAACGCCATTTGTTTTGTTTGATTCTCCACGCATCAATAATATCACCAACAAGATACAGTGTTTCGCAACTGTTATGTTTTAGGAAATTATTGAGTTTGTCAGCTTGACTGTCTTTAGTGCCAAGGTGTACATCACTAACGAATATAGTTCTATATGTTTTTTGCATTTTGGAATATTAATTGTGGTGTATCCATTATCTATAATTTTAAACACTTCGTAATATTCCTGTCACAATTTATTGTGAATTCATCCTATGAAAATGTTTATATAATGTATAATAATATCTGAATCTTATAGGTTCATGGTCAGGATTCGGTAATTTTTCTCCGTAAATTCGTTTCATGTCCTCATAGATTTCTAAAGTTTCTTCATTACTCATAGATACTGGACCAAATCTTCAGTTTTTCTTTCTTTGCAATTCTAGCAGCATTGATATTAGAATCAGAAACAATACACTTCTCTACCATAATATCAATCATCGCTAGAAGGTCACCAACTTCTTCTTCTAAACTTTGCATATTGCTTTTATCGGTAACAGGATGTACTGAGTCAAATCCAAATCTAAAAATTTTAGAAATAGCCTGTGTAACCTCAGCACATTCTTCCTGCGTAATACAAAAAATCTCTTTAGTCTTTTTATCCATATTAATCATCTATAAACATAATAACAGGTAATTCGTTAGCAATCATTAAGGCTGCTTCCAATTTACTCTCCGCCAAAACCCTACAGGTCACAATACCATTTCTAATAATAATATCAAAAGGCATTGAACCAGCAGGAACCCAAGCTTCGTCTAAGTAGCAAGAGATTTTATACTCTCGTACATTCTTGCATCGGTCAATAAGGTCATCAAGCACATCTTTTGCGGCTTGATAGTCTTTGTCACGCTTAGACATACTCACTCAATAGTGATGAAGCACCACCATTCTCATTCTGCACAAAATCTTCAGCAATGTGTTCGGCACTTTCTTCATTGTGTGTGGTGATTTTTTGAATCATCCGACCATCAATGAATAAAGTAACTTCCCACTTTTGAAACCTTGGGTCAAAACCTTCCAGTTTCATTTTTGTTACTGTAGCTTTTTTGTTTTCATTAACAAATTCTGAATATATGTTCATTTGCTCTCCTATGTAATCATGTTGATAAAACGGTTCAGAATAACACGATTGTTAATTCGGTTACCTGCATACTTAGTAAATGCGGAAACGATACCACGTTTAGTGGCATTTTCCTTAACCTCAAAGGCTACATCATCCTCAGTATCTAGGCCGTTTGACCGGAGCAAATAGTATTCATCAAATCCAGTGTTTTGAACCACAAAGAATTTATCTTTTACGAATTGTTCTTTGACTTTATATCTTTCAGAATAATCTGGAAAGAACATATTGCCAGCAGAACCAGTAAGGTCTTTAGTTTTCAGAACATAGAATCCAACAATATTGGAATTTGTACGTTTCTTCAACAAACGAATCAATGCGCTTGTTTGGTTGAAAGAGTTTGCATTGCTTCTCACTGTTTCTTGGTGCCTGGTAACTGGATCACGAAGGACAAGGTGTTTCCTGTCGTATCTTGAATTGTAGTTGGTCTGACCAGATTCATTTTCATAAATTTCATAAGATGGAGAACCTTCGCCATCAGTTAGAAACACAGTATTCACAATTTGTAATTTGTATTTCTTTTGAAAGTATGGAACAATTTCCATAGCAGCGATAACTGCCTCATTCAAAGGAGTTCCAGCCATGGACATCCAATATGGTTGTTTACTTCTTCTACCATTAGGTCCACAACCTGCCATAGAAACAAGAGCAGAACCAGCATAGGTGAATTCAGCGGCAGACATTCTACTTGAAAGAATATTACAGATACCAAATTTTTTGACAGCCAAATCACCTCTTTTAGGTCTAGGTTGATAAGTCTGTTCATAATCAATCTCATCAACAAAAGTATACACTTCAAAAGGAATGTTTACTTTCTTACAGAACAAAGTAAGATTAAGTAATTGCTTCATAGTGTTGCTCATGTGTTCAACCATAGAACCAGACCAATCTAAGAACATTACAAGACCATGTGATTTACCACCAGGAACAACTGTAACTTTCTTAAAGATATCTTCACTGAAACCATATGAGAAAAGTTTCTTCATATCCAAATCACCAGTTTTTGCAGTGGTGGCTCGTTTCAGTTGGTCAGCGTTTTTACGCATTTCAAATTCTTTGACAAGGTAAGAAACAACCTTGTTTGATTCACGGCGGAGATTCAGGTAAACATCAGTTTGTACTGAACAAAATTCTTCTTCTTTGTAACGTTTCCACAAAGGCTTGTAATCGTAGACTACTTTTTCAACTTCCATTTTAGGAACGTTGGCATACAAATAATCTTCACCAAACTCAAACAGTCGGCTTTCATTCTCACGGAATGCTTCATCAGTGAAAGAACGGATTTCTGATTCGGTTTTGGAATCTTTGAAATCATCTTCATCCGCCAAATCACCAGATTCATCAAAATCTTCATCTGAGTCTGAATCTTCGGTTTCATCATCATCAGGTGCCGCACCTGATGCTTTTGGTGCATCAGGTTCTAAATCTAAATCATCATCAAAAACTTCCGAAAAATCATCTTCATCATAATCTTCGTCACCATCATCTTCTTCTGGTTGAAGTTTTTCTTTGGCTTTTTGTTCTTCCATTTCCTGTTTCATGTATTCAACGATACGTTTGGAAACTTCAATAACATCATCATAGGTTTCTGTTTTTTCAACATCATTTACCAGACCACGTTCAATCTCATTGAATTTAATACCCAAGGATACGCCACCTTTTGTATAAAGGTTCAGGCGGTCAAGGAAGTTTAGCAGGTTTAGGTTTTTGCCTTTAGTACCAAAGAAGTCTTTTTCAATCAATTCTTGGTATGCTTTAAGGAAAGGTAATTTAAGACCTGGATATTTGTATTTGATTTTGCGTTCAATGCGGCAATCTTCAACCACATTGGTAACGTTCATGTTAATTTTTTGTCTTTTTGCTTCAAGCATTCCGTCCATAGGAGTGTAGAGAGCATGGCCGACTTCATGACCGGTAAAAAGGTCATACAAAGCTGCCGATAGGTTTTTATCTAGTGTGGGAATAACCAAAATACGATTCTTAACATCAAAGGATGCTGTACGAACATTACGGTGTTCAATCGTTAGGTTTTCTGTGGCCATGAGTTTGGCCAAAAGTGATTTTGAGTCAATTAATTCCATTTTACTTCCTTAACAATATAATGTATTGTAACATAGTTAATGTTAGATTGTCAAATTTATGTTACGGTTGTGTCTTTTTTTGACAACACTATTGATCCGTTCTCTACGGAGATGTTTAGTGTATCGCCTGATTTCCAACCGGTTTCTTCCAACATTTCTGGAGGAATGGTAAAAAGAAAATTATCGGGGTCTCCAGGAATATCCTGAAACAATTCTTCGTAATTGTATACTTTACTCATAGTATTCCTTCATTTTTTTATACCATTCTCCGTCATTTTCAAATCCGGTTTGTGCTGCCCATATTTTTATAACGTTTTCCAGTCGCTGCCAAGGCTCAAGACTATCACACACTAAGTCTGCCGGTACTATTTTTTCATCAATTTGTGTCATTTGTAATTCTCCAGTGAATTTTTCAGTGGATGTTTATTTTTCCGGCTGAATTTTGTGTCAATTTTGTGTTTTTGCACAGGTTTAATGGGTGTCCGGCAAACCGGACGCTTAAGTTCAATAACAAATTTTAATTCTTTGCTCATTTTATCGCCTCATACTTGAAATTTCTACAGCTTCTTCACTGTTAAACACAGGTACAGCGTTTGATTTGTGCATTGTTGCAATTCCCATCACTTTTGTGCCTGTGTAAACCTTTGGTGCTGCCTTTGTAGCGACACCAAGGCCTGTATCTACTGACGGATAGTGCTTTGTCTCACGACCCGGAGGCGCAGACAAAGAATATCCTGATAATTTGGTGCTTGGAGTATGTAGTTTTTTGATTATGGGTTTTTGGTGCGAAGCCAACCATTGCTCATATTGTTCACGAGCGGCTTTTGTCACATTTTTTTGCTTTGACTTGCGTAGATTCACATGAAACATCATAAATTTTCTCCAAACGAGTTATAAGTATACTCGTTTTTCGTTCAAATGTCAAGCGGTGTTGCTGGATTACAACATTAGTAACTTTTTCTTGCTTTATTGCTTTTTTTCAATGAGCCATAACCTGCATCATAATCATAATCATCATAATTATGCTTTATTTTTCTTTTTTCAACTTTTTCATCCCTACGTCTATTACGTTTTGGTGAAAAATCATCATCATAATCATTCTTACGAAACTTAGCCACAAACTTTGACACTTAATACTCCTATGGTTTTACGGTAACATATTGGGAAAGGCCTCTTTGACAAACTTATAATCAAGACCTTTAACACCTAAATCTTTTTGGAAAATACCAAGAATAACTTCTACTTCACGGGGTTCAACAGAATCCAAAATCTGTGACAACAATTCATACCGCCTTTTTTCTGTTAATCGTTCAGCAGTTTCATTACCTTCACTAAAAACATATAATCGGCGTAAAATTGATTCTAAACTGTCGAATGTAATTCCTGGAAGTGAATCTGTTGGCAACCTGTAGTTGTGTGGCAGTTCTTTTACTTTCCATTGTATTTGTGGATGATATGCCATCTCTAAAACCTTAACGAGTGTCGGTGATAAGTTTTTTTCAATCACATTCATTCGTTCTTTTTTATTCTTTGCTTCTTCAAATTCATCAAATATTTCAAATATTCTTTTCATTAGAATTCCTCAATTACTTCCATTAGGTTAAATAATTTATTTGCAATAAAGTAATCCAGCAATTTACCTTTGACTGGTACTGTTTCTTCATAATTATTTATAATTTTAGACTGTATATCACCTGGTATGTTACGCAGGTCAATCAATGTTTGGTTGCGAGTAAAACCAATCTTAGCATTCTCGTCATATTCATTGTAATGTTCCGACATGAATTTGGTAAGTTTGGCTTCTGTCATCACCTTTTGGCGAATTTCACGGACAAAGGTGTCACTTGGTGAGAGAATGTTTGGAATGCCATCACCTTTATCACCATTGATAATCTTTTGCTTCAATTCTTCTAACGGATTCTCCGAAATCAGAAATTTCTTTTGTGTGGGATTGTATTGTTTAACGGTGTAATCACTTTTACCATTATACATCTGTAATTGTAAGAAATCACCATCACTGGAAATAATCAGGATGTTTTCATGCATGATATGACGAGGAACAAGCGTGCCAATAATATCATCGGCTTCTGCACCTTCAACATCAATAACTTTGTATGGGAAATTTTCTCTGAGTTCGACCTTAAACTTGGCCAACATATCAAAGATAAGGTGCCAATCTAGGTCTGAATTTTTACGGGATTTTTTACGACCAGCTTTGTAGAAAGGAAAGTATTCCTTGCGCCAATACTTACGGTTGTCAGAACACAGTACAACTTCACCATATTCTTTACGGAAGTTCTTCAGGTGACTCCTGATGATGTTCAGGATCATGTGTCTGATTAGACTTTCTTCCAACTTTATATTTTTTGAGTTAGCAATCTGTGCCATGAGGCCAGCTAACAAAACCTGGTTAAGGTCAACGAGAATCATAATAAACTTTCAATAGTTTCAATAAAATAGTATTATATCAGATATCTTTAATCTTGGCAAGTATGTCATCCACAAATTCTTGTGACTCTGTGGTTTTTCTGGCCACAAACCCATACCAATTTTGTGGAATTAATCCAGAAACATAAACTCTAGGATCTGCCAGAATGGCATCCCATCTATCATGGTCATATGTACCATTTTCTGGATCAAACTTAAACAACACAATATGATATTCGGGACCTAAATCACTTCCACCAATTTGACTTCCAGGTATTTTGTATTTACAACACTCAACCTTCATTGTATCTTCTTCACTTGTAGGCAACCAAAACAGAACATCAAAATCTGTCATGTCCTTAAAATACGCTAGCATTGCAATCCTTTTATATGTGACTTTCTTACTCTAACCATAATCCAGCTATTGTAATACATATCACTTTCTAACACACCATTAACAAACTGTTCTTTTGCTTCAAGGTAACCACATTCACCTTTGCTTTTGCATAAGTGGATGATTTCTCGTTTAAAGTTATCTTGGCCATGTAGTATAACATCTTTTTGTAAAATGTCACTAGAACCGTAGTAAGTTTGCCAGTCCGAGGAAATTTTGAAACGTTTCTTCTTACCTTTGACTTGTCTCGTTTTGGATGTATAAAAGAATTTCTTACCAATATATTGTCTACCATCTACCATGTTGGTAATCCGGTAGACAAATCCATAGTTTTCACCAATTAAATCTTCTGTAAAATCTTTGTTATCATATATCCAATTTAGTTGTCCCATTTTTCATCATCATCATTGAGTTCATCGTCCTCTATATATTCTTCTTCGGACAGTTCTTCAATGTGTTCGCCGCAAAATGGGCAAATCTCTGGATAATGTTCTGATACTAATTCTTCCATGTAAACTATGTCGTAACTGGATTCACAACTATGACATTCTGCTGTTATTGTTTTTGTTGTCATTTGATTTCCTTTTAGTTAGCCCAAACATCACCCCAATTTCCTGACAATGCGCCTTTAGCATAATCAGTAGCACGATTCTCAAAGAAGTTAGTGTGTGTTGGTGCGTTAATCATTTCCTCAACCCATGGCAGAGGATTCTTTTTCACTTTAAAAATGCCTTTAAGACCAAGAGATATAAGGCGTCTATCAGCAATATAACGTATATATTTTTTAACATCATCACTAGACAAACCATCCATAGCACCCATAGAAAATGCCAAGTCAATAAACTTATCTTCCAGTTCAACCATTCTTTCGGCGATGGTGTAGATTCGTCCTTTAAGTTCATCATTCCATATCTCTTTGTTTTCCTCTATGTAGGTGCGGAACAATTTAATCATTGATTCAGCGTGCATAGTTTCATCAACAATAGACCAAGTAACAATTTGTCCCATGCCTTTCATCTTGCCTGTACGTGGAAAGTTAAGCAACATAATGAAAGAGGAGAACAACTGCATCCCTTCAGTAAAAGCACTGAACACGGCGATGTGGGTTGCAGTTGAAGCGGCATCACCATTCTTAGAAGAAATGTCTAACACATAATCGTGTTTATCTTTCATTTCTTGATAATCTAAGAATTGGTTATATGTTGTTTCAGGTAGACCAAGTGTTTCAATCAAATGTGAATATGCAGCAACGTGTAATGCTTCTCTTGCCGCAAAACCCATCAGCATCATACGAACTTCTGGTTGTGGAAAGTATGGAAGATAATTCTTTACATAACCACCAGCAACGTCAATATCACCTTGTGTGAAGAAACGGAAGATGTGTGTAAGAAATTGTTTCTCACTATCAGATAGTGTTTTCTTCCAATCTTTAACATCTTCTGACATTGGTACTTCTGTATGAAGCCAATGTGATTGTTCGTGTTTTAACCAAGCATCATATGCCCATGGATAATTAAACGGTTTGAAATAGTTTCTATCTTCCGTTAATTTTTGTAGTACTTCTTTTTTAGCCATTTATCCACTCTCTCATAACATTTTCAGGTTGAGAACCGGATATTCTTTTAATTTCAATGTTATCTTCTACCATCACTAAAGTTGGTACCGAACGAATACCATACTCTGTTGCAATTTCTGGAAGTACGTCAATATCAATAACTTCAATTGGAATATTTGTTTCAATATTCGCTAGTGTCATTGCTAAACCTTTACATGGTTGGCACCATGATGCTGTAAATCTTAATATCTTTTTCATTTTATTTACTCTTATAGTTGTTGTTGTTCTTTGCTTCTAATTCTCTTAAATCCATTGCAACATCAGCAACGCCATGCCAATCTTGCATTGAAATCATAACTTGAAGATATTCCATTAGAATTTCTTTTTGTACTTGAAAATTTGAATAATCTTTATTTGCCATTTTTATCCTTCGCAAGCTATACAATCGTTACCTTGAGCAACTTGAACCATATCAAGTTCTTTAATAACTTGTCGCTCAATTCTCTTAGATACTTTATCTGCTTTGCCAATCTTTTCTGAACGGCAATAGTAAAGTGTTTTTAATCCTTTTTTCCATGCCATAAAGTGAATGGCGTGAATATATTTAATGTGTGCATCTGGACGGAAGAACAAATTTAATGACTGTGCTTGGTCAATATATTGTTGACGGTCAGCAGCCAACTCAATAACCCAACGTTGGTCAATTTCCATGGATGTTTTAAATACTGCTTTTTGATTTTCATCCAAAAGATTTAAATGCTGTACTGAACCATCATTTGCAATAATTGATGACCAAGTATCATTATATTCTTCTTCCGTTTTCGTCAACTCTTTGATAATTTTATCTAACCAACGATTCTTGTTTAAAAATGATCCTGAAAGAGTGTCTTGACGGTAAGCGTTAGCCCGATAAGGCTCGACACTAGGGCTAGTATTTCCCATGATGATAGACGAAGAAGCATTTGGAGCAATAGCCATAAGATGACTAAAGCGTTGACCAGTGCCAGCAGCATCAGGAGCGGGACCTCGTATTTGTCCAAGAGATTGGTTAGCATCATCTAATCCTATTCTAATGTGTTTAAAGATTTGGTTGTTTAGAACCTTGCCCATCACTCCTTCAAAAGCCACTCCCTTTCGTTGTAGGTAAGCATGAAAGCCCAAAGCACCGACACCAATGCTGCGCTCACGTATGGCAGAATACCTTGCACGTTCAATGGTGGAAGGAGCATTATCAATAAAATACTGAAGAACATTGTCAAGCATTTCAGCAACATCATTAAGGAATAACTTATTATCTTTCCATTCATCATAATACTCCAAGTTTAAAGATGATAAACAACATACAGCAGTTCTTTCTTCATTTGTTGGTAAAATGATTTCAGAACAAAGATTAGATTGGTGAATTTTCAATCCCAAATCTTTTAAGAAAGAAGGCATCTCTCTATTACTTGTATCAATGAAGTGAATATAAGGCTCACCTGTATGCATACGCAATTCTAAGATTTGTTGCCATAGATGTTTGGCTGATACTGTTTCTCTTACTACTTTTGAATGTGGATCAATTAAATTCCAAGAATCATCTGCATTTGGATCCAACATACACTTTTCGATGATGTTCATAAAGTCATCGGTGATATTAACACCATGATGTAGATTCAGACAACGCACATTAGGGTCACCTGTTGGTTTACGCATCTCTAAGAAAGCAATAATATCAGGGTGACTGATATCGAGGTAAGCAGCATACGAACCACGGCGTGTTCGTCCTTGGCGATAAGCCAACGATGAAGCATCATAAATCTTGAGGTGGGGCATAACGCCTGTGGATTTATCATCAGTAGAGCGGATGCCGAAACCAATGCCAACACCACCACCGAGCATACTAAGCCAATTTGTTTCAGATAAATTATCAACTAATCCCTCCGCTGTATCTTCAATGAAGTTAAGAAAACATGAAATAGGAAGGCCACGCTTAGACCTCCCAAAACTAAGAATTGGAGTA
>Ga0209085_1001220_pt1 | contig 16376 bp, 18 predicted proteins | sample C_131016_EF_Meta_FD_187310 | JGI IMG/M metagenome (GOLD analysis project Ga0209085, IMG submission 187310) | Freshwater microbial communities from Lake Croche, Canada to study carbon cycling - C_131016_EF_MetaG (SPAdes) (version 2) | ecosystem: Environmental > Aquatic > Freshwater > Lake...
TAGCGCGTACGGTGTGCCCCAGATTCTGGCGATGTTGCTTGATCAGGATAAGGTGAACGTGAAAGCGTTTAACCAGTTCGCAGCCTACCAGAGCAACCCGTTGCTGAAAAACGCTTTGGAGAAGGCGGCGCCGGAGTTGGCTAAGACCGTTAAGGGTAGCACAGATCGACTGAAGCTGATTCAAAAAGTTCTCGATGAGGCCGTGCCGAACGAAGTCGTGATGGCGCTGAAAAACTCGCTATCTGGCGTGAAGGAGGCGATCCGCTCAGGACTTCTTGACCCGGAAGCTGGCTTGTTCGGTCTTGGGCGGGCATTGAAAGTTTCTGTTCCGAAAGTTAATGAGTTAGGTCAATACCTGGACAAGCAAGGGAACGTTACCACAAAACTGAGCGAAGCGTGGAGGGAGTCGGCATCCCTGTTTGATCTTCTCCGGGAATCTATTGGCGGGTTTGTTTTGCCCCTCGCGGAACTCATCAACATTCTACCCGAGATTTTTGACCCGTTGCTGGAAATCGGTCGACAGCTGGTGAGTTTCCGAAATCTGGCTCAGAATTTCTATAGAAATTTCAACCAATACGTAGCAGATTTTGAGTTACTCTCAAGAACTATGGGAGGAGCAGCCGGTGGAAAGATAAAAGCTAACGCCGGGGCCAGGGGGGCTTTAACTGCTTTTTCAGATCTTTTGGTTCAATTCGGTGCGTTTAAAGAGAGTGATTTCACTCGAGTGGTGGGAATTCTCAAGAAACCCGACGTTAATTTTGGCGCTGTCGGGAGGGAGATTTTCACTAAATTGTTTAATTCTGACTTCATGGAAGAAGTCGGTAAAGTAGTCGGCGGCGTAATCGGTTCCACCCTGAAGATGGTCGGCGACCTTATGGCTGGTGTGACCGATATGACTCAGGCTGGCCCCTTTGCCGCAGGTCTTAAGAGCGGTTGGGATAAAGCTAAAGGATCTGTCGGAGTGACAGAAATCTTCCGCTCCTTGATACGTGTAATTTTTGACGGTTTACTCAAACTTTTCGCGAGTGCGCCGCTGGAAACTAGCCTAGTGGCCGGATTCATGCTTGGAATGCCAATCCTCCAAGGGGCAATTGCGGCCGGAATTACAAAGATGTTCGAGTCGATGTTGACAGGTGGTAAAGCAGGAGTCGCGATGAAAGGATTTCTAGGAAGTGGAAAGTTTATTCCAGGCGCTTCTCTAGCCTTCGGTGCCCTTGACGCTGCGATGAGAATGGGATCAGGGGAGGACGCTGGCCGAGCTATCGGAGGAGCGGCGGCTACAATGATTGGGTCGACTTTAGGTGGTATTTTGGGTCAAGCGTTAATTCCTATACCTGGGGTGGGGGCAGCAGTTGGAACAGTTGCCGGTGGAATTATAGGAAATCAAGTTGCCTCAGCCGTTATGGGACCCGCCAATGCTCAACAGGCAGCGGCAGAAGCTCAAAAATCCGCCGCCGACGCAATGAACCGAGCCAGAGAAGGTGCAGCAGGAAAATACTTTGACCCATCAAAACTCGGTGGTGTTGAAGCAATTTCCCAACGATTCGGAGGGGGTGCCGGATTGCTGAAAGCTCTGTCAGACCCCGGAACAGTGAAAGCCCTAGGTCTTTCGTCTGAGGGTGTTAAACAAGCTCAAATCCTAGCGGGTCAAATGATCCGATTAAACGGAGCAGTTGAAGCAACCAAATCCGCTCAAACCGTATACTCCCGCGCTGTTACCCTAAACACGGGAAATCAAGAGGTAGCACGAAAGAAATTGGAAGCGGCGCAATCCGCCCAAAGAACACTTGAAGCAAGCATGAGGAAAGCCTGGGAAACTACATCCTCCATGGAAAGGTTAAGGTTGACTACAGCTGCCGGCGCTCTGGCGGGTGCCATCAACGAAGCTGCCGCAAAACTTCGTGCCGGTTCTAGCATCGGTCAGTCGCCCGGAGTGTTAGCTGCGCCCGCGACTAGTTCACCGGCACCCGGTTCAGGTTGGGCAGCGTACGGCGGGTCACCTGGACGTAAAATGGGTCTGTTTGACGCAATTGCAACTGAAATGGCTCATAAACCGGCAGGGTCTCATTTGATGATCGCCAACTCAAGCGAAACGGTTATACCGGCATCAGACGGCTGGTCGGGTAGTATGGCATCCGGATTCAGTATTTTCACTTATGCTGCTAAGAAACTTGCCGAGATGGCGGGGATGGCGGGACTAGGGGATATCATCAGTGTTGGAAAACGACTCTTGTCAATGGGCCTTCAAGTTGGTGAAAACCCACACTTCCAGTACGGTCTTGGATTTCTTCCAGGTGGCGGCGGTAGAGTTGGACGCCACGCTGCGAACTCCTACCACTATCTTGGACGAGCCTTGGATGTTTCGGGGTCTAATGCTCAACTCGATCGCGTATATGCTATGTTAAGGGGAACACACCCTGCCGAACTTCTTTGGCGTGTTCCAGGTCACTTTGATCATCTTCATGTCGCTTACGCCATGGGAGCAGGACAGCCAGCATTCTTCTCATCTCAACGAGAAGCTATGAACTGGGAGCGCAAAGCCACCCTAGGCAACTATAAAGTTTCGTCGATAACTTCGAATTCCTCCGAAGGAATGGGAGGGGGAGTTACGGTCAACGCCCCAATCACAATCAATCAACAACCCGGTCAAAACTCCGAGCATTTGGCCGCTCTGGTGGCAATGGAACTTTCTAACGCAATTCGGCAGGCTCGGTCTTCCTCACTCTACGTATAAATTATGTCGGGAAACTTAATCATACCTCGCGTCGAAGTTTATTGGGGGGAAACAAATTTAACTTCTTACAACGGGAATTTGGGATTCCCAAAAGGGGAGCCCCTGGTCTACAAAGTTGAATGCCGTCTTCCTCACGAATCCACTAGTCCGGACGCTACAATGATGTGGCAACCAACAGCAGCAGCGCATGAAGTTTACCGAGATCTGGTAACCAATCACATAAATGAGCAAATCGTTACAACTTTCGGATACCTTGGGAAAAAGACGCTCGCCTTGGTTTGGGTCTGGGGTGGGCAACGGTTCACTTACGGAAACAATCTTGACATGCAGATTACGCTTCTTTCCGAGTTGAGCGGGCTGATCAACGCCGACACCCGGAGCACGTCGAATAACGCAGATTACTCGATGTCGATGATTGAAGCTATCAGAAAGACGGAGAAATACTACAATGTGGATAAATACGACATTGTTAAATTCTCGGAAAAAGCGGCGACAGATCTGAAAACGGCAAAGATTCAAAATCAGTACGGTAAAGATCAGACATTTGTTGGGGAAGTGAACAAAATAATAAAAGAAAACGGAAACTACGTTTTCTCAACCAATATCCTTACAAATCCTGCCGAGCAGCAAACATCCTACAGCGCAAATCCTTCGTCCAAATTAGTAATATTCACACCGTTCTCGTACGAGGATGACGCGGACACGGTACTTGACGGGGCAACCAGATCGCCGAGTGCAGGGCCTGACCCAACGAAACGATATGGTTATCTATTGGGGCCGAGTATGTTCAATACCCTGGAAAGAAGTTTCCAGTGGGCTCCACCTCAGCAAATTTCGCAACCAACTCCAGCCAAAACGAGTAACCCGGTTAAGAGAACAAGAAGAAATAAAGGCCCTAAGACCCCGGTTACTAGCAACATAAACAAAGTGTCCGGACCTGGCGGATCCGTTCAAGGAACATCATCAGCTTCCACCAATCCCGGGATCAGAGTTCAATTGGACAAGGTTGGGCCGGACAAACAAATCCTTCAACAACTAGAGTCGTCGTCGGTTCTGAATCTTCACACGTTCTTGGTTCCTGCTCTCGTAGGGATAAAACCTTACGATATCGTGTATGTACCGAGTCTGAACGCGCAGGATACCACAGACATCGAGGACTGGATTGTCACGTCCGTGGACTACAATCAAACTGACGGCGGTGTGGAGGTTAGCATTACCGCGACTCGCCCTTATGGCACAGGGGCAACTTTAATGAATGAAACAAGTGGTGCTAAATTTCTGGAAAAAGCTCGGACGTTAACAACTCTGGGGAGCTGGGAATCTTATGCGTGGGGAATTGATATACCAGTTGCAATCCCCAACGAGAACCCCGTTTCTTCAAATACAGGTTTCCCCGCTGGTAGAGGACCGAATGGAAGCGATATTTCTTCAGTTGTGAGCGGACAATCTGTAATTGGTAGTGCCATAGTCGCAGCAGACGGTAAAAGTTACGTTTTTCAACCTGCTGTCCGAGCTATCCCATTTCCCGAAGGTGGAAGCGGTATTATAGACCCTGCCACAAACTTAGACCTAAGACGAGAAAATTGGTTATACTATAACCCGAATAAAAGAACTTTAGAGTATTACACAAATTACAATAACTCGGGAGTTCCGACAGAGAAGCCAACGGCGATATTGCCGGCGAACTCGGAAATAGTGGCAACTGACCGTAAACTTTTACTCCGGCAATAACGGGAGTTTACCTAGTTCGGCGGGGGCTATAGTAGGTTTGAATGCGCTGGCAACAAGGTCAGGGTTACGCATTCTTACTCAAAATCAAAATGGCTACTCAAACTTTCAAAATCAGCCCCAATCTCGACGAGCGCAACCGTGCTCGGCTCGAAAGCAAAAGCTACAGCAGGGCATACACTGATATCCCGAACTCAGCTCTTCCAGAGAGTCTGCGAGTTGCTCTCAATTCGGTCTTCAAAGCTCTGACCGGCGAAGACCTGGAAGAATCCGGAAGCACCTTTACCGTTCGCGCTGACGCTAACGGTGTTTTCAAACGTCTTTACTCTCCCACCGTATTCTCGACCGCCGAAAAAGGTCTTGTTATTCGTTGGGGTGATCGAGACATCCCTCTGGAAGTTCAACCTGGAAAAATCGGCACGGCTTTTGCTCAAAAAGGAACCAAGTTCTCTTTCAAAGAGGAGCAGATTGGAAAATTCACAGAGCCCGTGCTTAGCGTTTCCACTACGTTCGACGGAACGCTGTACACCTTGCCGATTCCGGTGCGGTCTGCAGATTACGAGGACAAGATCAGCGCCGATATGCTCGATCTGCTCCTGGACGAGAATCCGGAAGCAATCGCCGAGAAGATTCAAGTCGCGTCAGACCTCTCGAAGCGGGGGGAAAGCAGCGGCGAACGAATGGTCGGACCTTTCCTGAAGGTGTCGAGTCTTCCCCTCGGTGACTACAAGATCACAGCTTACCGGAAAAAGGAAGGGGGCCAATACGGCACTGATTACTTCCTTCAGGCTCAGGTTCTTGAGCCCTTTACCGCCCCTGTTCGTGCAGAGGTTGACGGTGAATGGATGGACGTCGAAACCGAAGTTTCTGACTGGTGCATTGTTCGTCCGAACACTGCCCTGAAGAAAACCCTCGCAGCAGAGCCTATCATCACTCTGGATGCTCCTGCAACTCTTCGCGTTCTTGAACATGGCGAGTACAACGGGTTCCCAACCGCCAAGTGCATGCTTAAGGTCGCAGCTTTCGCTGAAGACCCCGATAGTTTCGCCCTTGATTTCTGAACCCTGAGGTGTTCCGCCCTGGCCTTACCGGCTGGGGCTTTTTGCTATACTGACTCGGAAACAACTATCCAAACAAAATATGGCTGACCCGTTTTCAGGAGCCGCAGGCTCTACGAAACAAGAAATTGACATTCTCGGAAAAGGCAAAGAGCGACAGAAAGCTCGCTCGTTCGGTTCCTCTAACAAAGAAAAGACAGACGAAAAGAAAGCACCAGTGAAGGTGTCTGAGCTTTACAACGCTGGAATCGCGGTGCTGAAAGCGCGGGGTTTCCGTGTCGAACTTGACGAGAGTGGCGACCATGTGAATCACCGCATTCTGAAACCGCAACCTCCAGAGATGATCAAGGGGATTCGCTATCCCAACTCTTTTGAGCCTCTGCAAGATATCTGCACCGATGCTCACTTTGAGTTGATCGAGGCAGCTTTCCATCCCGACACTTGCGATCCCGACGTTAGAACTTTCTGGGAGCCTTTGTTCCGCCCCAAAGCTGGGGATAGTGACCTTCTCTCCTTCACGGAGCGTCTGCTCAAGATGAAGAGGGTCAATCAAATCAAAAACATACATCAAATACTTGACTATGGACACACCTTTGACCCAGTTGGCCGTTGGGGTGGCCAACCTGTTCTTAACCCTCGCATCTGGGTTCCTGACCGGGATTGGTTTGACCCTGCGCTTCACGAAGTCACTTTTTCTGACGTTTTCACAATCTTCCCCGACGCCGAGCAAGAAATGCTCCGCCTCATTCTTGGGCGAGTCGGCGTTGGAAGGGCGAATCACTTACCTCCCGGCAGAACAGAACCAGTCGATCATACCGCCCGTATGGCAGGTGTCATCGTCGGAAAAGATGCAGGACTTGGAAAATCTACGCTCTTTAATGGTCTCACTGCCGCCCTCCAACGTTGTGGCTTCGTCACCCACACCTTCAAATCTACCGAAGATCGGTTCGGACTCAAAGCAGCAGCTCTCAGTGACATCGCCTACAAAGACGACACCAGCCTCGCGTCGCTCAAAAAGTTCCTCGCAGCCGAAGAAACCAAAATTCTGATTACAAACGGGTGAACAAATAGCCCCCTCAGACAGAAATGTTTGAGTGAAAACTTCTCTAAACGGGGAAACCCCGTAGTAAACTACGGGCAACCTGCCGTGCTAAACAAACCGAAAAGGTTTGAAAGCCTAACGACTATCTCGAAAGAGAGTAGATCCAAGCGGATCGAAACGGGAAGACTCCGTAAGGAGTGTGATATAGTCTGCTCTGAATGGTAACATTCAGCAGGGTTCGTCCCGGGGCAAGATTAGCGACCTTGCTTGAACAAATGGTATTCCAAGTAGAAGAAAAGTTTCAAAGCTCCGAGCAGATTTGGCCGAAAACGGTTATCCTGGTCAACTCGAACGATTGGAACAGCAAATTCGCTTACGATCTCGATCCAGGTATCATTGATCGAATTAAAATCATCTCAACATACCGAGAGTACGAAGTTGCGAAGAATCGTGAGAACCTTGAGGGAACCATCTCCGAGGGTTCGCCGGATCTTCGCCCACGGGCACACATTCCCTACCTGGCTGAAAAGCTGGGGGTAAGTCAGGAGGCACTCTATCTTTGGTGCCTTCGTCTTGCGACTGACCGATTCTGGCAGATCATCAATGATACACGGGATCCGTCAATCAATCGACTTCAAGTTGAGGTTCGATACTGGACGACTCGCCAAAGGATTCGCTTCAAGGCTGATGTAACTCAGGCGCTGGTGAACGCGATGGCCTTCTCCTGGATGCTGAGAACAGGTGGAACTGAGATTCCTGAGTTGACTCCAGACATCCTTCAGGAGTGTCTTGATCATTTTTACTTCCTCGGGGTTGATCCCTCAGGTTTGAATTTGATGAGCAAGATGAAGAGACGCTGGGAACTGGCAGGCAGGCCGTCTACGCACTACTATCAGGGTTTTCGGGAAGTTCGCTGGGAGTCGATCAAGAAAGCCGTTACATTCTATGAGCAGTTCGGAAAGAATGCTCTCGGGAGTACTACCGCCGCTGAAGTGATCAAGGACATCATGGAAAAGCTCGTGATGCGGGACGGTTTCAAGATTGGTGGCTCAGCCAACTACGTCATTGAAAACTGGGAGAATATGCGTCACGCATGCGAGGAACTTCGACTGGAGGGTGAAGAGTTGATCGACGAAATCGAAGAATTCGATCGAAATCGTCTGAACAACGCGGAGGAACGCTGTTACGACAAGTGGTTGGAAAACAAGAGTTACTCACCCGACCGGGCTGAGAAATTCCGTTCAGTTGCTCGTGAAAAGCTTCTGCGTGTGGAAACGCTCTCGTGAGGGTATAACTATGAATGTAACTAACTCTCTCGAGAATACCACGGTGGACGCATTTTCCTATGAGTGCCAGAAACAAGCACGACTAAAAACTCAGCTCGAGTCAGAGGGATTCGCCTGCTGTGACGACCCGGCTAACCTCTACGATAAGATCGGAACCGTTCAAGAAATCGAGTGCCTGTGTGAGCAATACACACCTCGCCTTCTTGTCAAGTTGTACGCCAAGGGCACTGAAACTCTGGAGCACTCTTTCTTCCTTTGCCCTCTGTGGCAGATCATTAAGTTCAACTATGTGATCCCGCAACCAGGTGAATATTTCACTTCGAAATACGTGGTTGGTATTCGCCGAGTGGGCGAAAACGTGTTTGTTCCATCTCTGCGATTGCCCCTGACATGACGGACGAATTCTTCAGCAGCAACGTCCCTGACGCGCCAACACCGATTAGCAGCGCAGGTAACCCTACGCAAAAGTATGGCAACGCTGCTGGAGATTTCGATCTTCATAGGTCACTCGAACGGAAGATAAAGTCCAGGAAAGACTCAGACCAGCCGAAGTTTTCCGAAGATGACTCGATCAAACGGTATTACGGCGATTTCTCAATCGAGTCAAAGCGTAATGCACGAGATCTTCTAAGGACGCACCCTGAGTTCGGAAACAAAGGAAAAATGAGAATGAACCGCGTGGGCAACAACACTCGAGAAGTTCTCCCTCACGACCCCACCAAAACCGTGGAAAATGGTGGGCATATCGTTTATCAAGATGAACCGCAAACCTCTCAAAAGAACTACGACGATGACGCAAAAGTTTATTGATCCCTACTCGTTTCTTCGAAACCTTCTGACCAAGAAAGGAAAAAGCGATCTTGAAGGGGTGTTTCTCTCCTCGGTCAATGTAACTGCAGATGTTCAAGCAGATTACGAATACGAGTTTTGTGCAAATGAGGTCGATCGACGAGTTCAGAAGTTTTACGACTATGACTCAGCTGCGTGGAATGAGCTTCTAGTGTCAATGCGGCGATATCCCTCAGAAATCGTTCACTCATTCGTGGTTAAAGGTCATCCATATCCCACGATGCTCACATTCATCTCAGATGGCGCAGATCTATCGTGCAATATTTGCACTCCGTCTTTAGTTCTTGACGAATTCGTAACGGAAGTTGCCGTTTTTCAGCAGCTTACAAAAGAAGTTGCCAAATTCGCGGGTAAAATCCCAACAACCTTGAGGTTCTCCTTCGGTGTCGTTACAGTTCCCTGGGACGATATGGTGGAGCTGGGCGAAGCACGGGAGGTGGACGTGGGCTTCTGAGTTTACCCGTGAGACCCCGCCCCTATACTGCTCTCGAATACACACCAGACATGGATTTAAACACCTTCCAAACGTCCGCCTTGCGGACCGCCGTTTACCCCGACCAGGGGGCCAACTTCGCTTACCCCGCTCTTGGCCTTGTTGGGGAAGCCGGTGAAGTGGCAGATAAACTGAAAAAGGTTATTCGCGACAACGACGGAGTTCTTACCGACGACGTCCGCGAAAAGGTCGCCAAAGAAATCGGAGACGTAATGTGGTATGTTGCCGTCCTTTCTTTCGAGATGGATTATACTTTGGAGGAAATTGCGCAAATGAATCTTGACAAACTTGCTTCGCGTCAAGAACGCGGAGTCATCTCCGGCTCAGGGGATAACCGATGATCGCCTCCCAAGTTTCTTTCGAGCAGATGATGATTTCCGCCCGGAACAACCCTACTCTGGGTGAGGCAACCTCCTTCATTCAAGTTGAGTTCGGATTGGATGAATTGAAGACCTCTTGGCAAGGGTTCGTTGATACTTCTGACCATTACGGTCTCTCGTTCACCACACGAAAAAACGTTTGCAATGAGTTTGCAGTTGCCCTCTCTGAATATATTGAGTTCATCGCAGAACCCCCACCTATCGAAATGGGACGTTAGGTTTCTGCGAATCGCGGAAGAAGTGAGGTTCTGGTCAAAAGACCCGGGAACGAAAGTTGGTTGCGTTCTCGTTCAAGATCGAAGAATTGTTTCAACTGGATATAATGGCTTTCCGATCGGAATCTCCGACGATTTCAGACGGTACGGTGACCGAGACTACAAACTCAACACCACAGTACACGCTGAAACAAACGCCATTATCAATTCCGCAAAAAACGGCACCAGGGTGGAAGGCTCAACTCTCTACGTAACTTTTCCACCGTGTTCCCACTGCGCCTCTGCCATCATACAGGCGGGAGTCACAAAGATAATCTGTCCGAATCCGAAGTCATCCCCCGAACGTTGGAGGCAAAACTTCTTGAGTGCGGGTGAGCTGTTCTTTGAGGCAGGCGTCAAAGTTCTATACTATTCAGACTCTGACCTATGGACAGTCGACAATGCCCCGTTTGTGGGGCAAAATGGATTTGCGGAAAACTCTACTGGAGCACGGGAAAGCCGGGTAAAGACGAAGACCTTAACGCTCTTGTTTGTAGATCTCTTGCGGCGAATAAAGCGAAAGATTGTGTCAATCCTGTCAAGGGGCAGGAGGGTGGAATAGGGTGGTCGGAGCGTCAAGCAATGGTAGACGCCGCTTTAACTGAGTTCGATCTATAGGGGGGATAACCGCCCATTGTGTGCCGGTTTACCCCCTTTACTTTCTCGAGAAAACGCGCTAAACTGATTACAGTTGAAAAACGTTATGACCAACGACCAGATTTTTTACGAAGCTGTTAAAGGTGACTCCCGAGCCGTGACCTATGTGATCAAACAATATACGCCACTCGTGCATAAACTTGTCAACAAGTATGCCTGGATGGCTCCGAGACACTCCCGTGACGACTTGGTTCAAGAAGGTCTTCTCGGTATTGTAAAAGCCATCAAGACTTTTGATGTTGAGAGGGGTTGCAAGCCAATGACCTGGATTTACCCTCAGGTTCGTGGCTCAGTCCAAGGATTGGCGCGAAAAGAAAATCGCAACCCGAAATACCCCCTTTCCCTCGAACAGTCTGATTGGGCCAAAAATCTCGAAGATCCAACTCAGTACGAAGTTCGTGACGAGTTCGTGTCAGCCAAGATTCGTGACATTGTGTTGGCCGGTTGCGGAACTCTTGACAGCAAGCGGGCAAAGATCGTGTGCTCGCGTTACGGTTTGCTTGGCGAAAAGCCTCTTCGTCAAGGCGAAGTTGCCGAGAAGTTCAACATGTCGAAGCAAGCAATCAACTCGCATATTGCCCGGTTCACTCGAATCGTGCGGGAGAAGCATCCCGAGCTTCAGGAGGTGATCGGTTAATGCGAAGTATAATCGAGTTTCTTCTGGTGGGGCACGTTCACAAGTGGGAGCCCTTTTCAACTCACCGCCTGGGTTGGACAGAAACCGTCGCCGGAAAAAACTCAAGACGTATTTACCTTCAGTGTAAACATTGCGGGATGATAATTCAGAGAGATTTCAAATGAGTTCAGAGTCGGGTAAAAGTTTAATTGTTACGAAAGTACACGACGAAAACTGCGATGTTTGCAAACACATGAGCAAACATGATAGAATCGTATTTGAGGAGTTTCCTGAAATTTCCTACCAAGAAATCTTGCTAGACGGGGTCATCGCCCATGAGGGGAATCTCACCAAATTACGAATCTATCAGTGCCTCGAACGTTATGCTTTAAACAGCGATTACACGATAGATCTACCGGTGTACGTATTTCTGGAAAAACAGGGTAAATACGCAGGGCATCACGTTGGGGCCGCAACAATCGTAGAACTCCGCGACAAAATCAAAGAGTGTCTCGAGGACACACCTGAATAATTGAGGATTTTATGAATTGCTTGGAGTACACGCTTTGGTTCACCTGAGGGAAGGCAACTTTGCCGCTCTCAATGACTTTACCGGTTTGGTAAACGCCTTTAACGAAACCATAGGTCATTTTGATTTAGATAACTTGTATGATCCTCAAGTTCATCAATTTGAACCCCAGGGTCTCACAGGTATTGTCCTCTTGGCAGAATCGCATATTTCGATTCACACTTGGCCCGAAAGAGGAGAAGCGGCAATAGATGTTTTTACTTGTGGTGAACGTAATTCAAAAGCGATTGCCGAGTATTTCTGTAAAACCATCGATAGCCAATGCGTTTGTGTCGTGGAGGTAGTAGACCGATGACGAAGAAAAGCAAACTTGCGAAACAAGCTCTGGAAAAGCCCCATCTCTACTCACAGGGGGAGTTGGCATACTTCCAACTCTGGCTGAAGGAGAGAAAAGCGAGAAAAGCAGCAAAAAAGAGGCAGAGTCGGCTGAGACTAGAACGGATGTTCCTACTTTGAGTTTACTTCGTCCCTCTCAATTTTATACTAATTTTGACACTCAAACAACAATGACTGTTACCAAAAACGAATTCGGGCAAAACAACATGTTTGCCAAAGAGCCACAAATGTTTATGGAGGAAAATTACGTGCCACACAACGAAAAAGCCGAAAAACTGAATGGTCGCCTTGCGATGCTTGGCGTGATTGCTGCGCTTGGCGCTTATGCTCTGACTGGTCAAATCATTCCCGGAATCTGGTGACCAGAATGTGGTGGCCTCATCCCGACGCTTTCTCTGATTTAACCGTTGAAGACACTGAAGGGGGCTGGGAGTTCTCTGCCCCAGATGAATCAGAGTGCGGGCAATGGCTGTCTTTCTACTCTCAATCTGAAGAACTCTCGGAAGAGTTTCAGAGAGAGGTGATTTCCTGTTTATTAAACCACTGCGATAAAATCAATGGCGAAAGTAAAATCCCCAACCGGACAGAAAGAGATCGCGTCCATCAAGAAGAAGACAGCTCAGGGGCGGTCCCGACATACTAATCTTGCCGCCACTCCAACCCGAGGCAAGCAAAGACGCTATCGCGGCCAAGGGTCGTGAGCTTTACGCAGTTAAATCCTCCCCTCCCCCTTGAAACTCCGGCGGGAAGGGGTTGGGCCCACGCTGTTATCGACTATTCGCAGGAGCATGATCTTCTGTGGCTGGTCTTTTTGAACTCTGGGGGGCAATGTTGGGCTGTCCCCAACTCCGAAATTCGGATGGTCAACAATTTTTCACTTAATCGTTATGACGTTCCTTCTGACTTTAACAGCTACGGCGGTGGGAACTCTCCTAGGCAATCTCACCCTTCTCCTGATAATTGGGGTGCATGCTCAACGTCAACAAGCGAAACAACTCAAGGAAATGCAGAAAATGCAAAGCGAATTCCTTGAGCTGAGGCAAAAAGAAGTTGAGCGAATGCGCAACTACGCTAGAATGGAAAGTTGAAAAACATAGGGATGACCGGTTTTCAACCGGTTTACCCCTTGTTTTCGATTGTATACTGAATTTACCTGTTCTAAACCACGATGAACATCTTCGCTGTAAACAACGATCCTCGCCGCGCTGCTCGCGACTTGCCTGACAAGTTAGTAATCAAAATGGCCGTTGAGTCGTTGCAGCTCCTCACCCCCTGGGCCTACAATTCGCACGAGTTTATCACACTTAAACCAGACGGCACACACTACGGAATCAAGGGTTTTGCTCACCACCCTTGCGCTAAGTGGCTGTACGAAAGTCCAGCGAATGTTCACTGGCTGCTGGAGCATTCTTTTGGCTTGGCAGACGAGTACTGGCTGCGGTACAACAAATATCACGGAACCTTGTTCGGTTTAAACCAAATTCGAACCGTTGTGTACAAAAATCACAACCATGAGAACTCTCGGGATCACACACCGTTTGTTCAAGCGATGCCGGAAGAGTTCAAGATTCCCGGTGACCCTGTAACTGCCTATCGCAACTACATTAACGGTTACAAAGGTTACGCCGAGTGGCGTTACGGCGGGAAACCCGATTGGTGGGACGACGTGAAACACGAGCCCGTTCGCAAACAATACCTCGCAGAGCGAGAAGCAAAACGTATGAAACGCCAAAATGACAAGCATCAGAGAATACAGGGAAGCCTACAAAACACCGTCCGGGTTTGAGTATCCGGAGTTTTTCGAAGCCTATCACAAGGCTCAATCGTCTCAGTGGCGCCCTCAAGAGGTTTCTTTTGAGAGCGACATTCGAGATTGGCAAAATGCCACCCAAGATGAGAAAGAAATCATTGGAGGAATTCTTCGCGGATTCACGCAACTTGAGTGTCATGTGAGCGATTATTGGGCAAACATTCCCAACTGGTTTCCTAAACATGAGATTGCTGCCGTCGCACGTGCGTTTTCTTTGTCTGAAATAGTCCATGCGGAGGCGTACAATCTGCTGTCCGATACGCTAGGATTAGATGAATTTGAAGCATTCCTCGGAGATCCAATCGCCCGACAGAAGATCGGGTATTTCCTTGAAAATCGCGGAATTAAAGAGTCTCTTGCTGTGTTCAGCGGTGCTGGCGAAGGCGTTTCTCTATTCAGCTCTTTCGCTGTGTTGCTCAGCCTTAACCTCACTGGGCGTTTCAAAGGTATCGCGCAAATCATTAGTTGGTCCGCACTTGACGAACAGCAACACTCCGACACCGGAATCGCCCTCCTCAAAGAGCTGATCAAAGAAGATCCTCTGACGGCAGACGAGGCAGCGAACATTTCGTATGGTTTTCGCACTGTTCTGCGAAATGAAGAGGCATTCTTGGATCAGACCTTCAAGGGGAGAGATCTAGGGGGAATCACTCTCTACGACGCTAAACAGTACGGCAGATGGAGGGCCAACGAAAGAATTGACGAGATGGGGATCTCTATCCCGTACTTTCATGTGGACGACAAAGCCGCTAATCGAGTGAAAGAATGGTTTCACCCTCTCATGGCGGGTGCCACCAGCACGGACTTTTTCGCTCAATCAAAGTCGGGAGACTCCTACGTGGCAAAACCAACTCAAGACTTTCTCGGGGTTAATTTGAAAACACTGAGTCTTGAACTCCTATGAGCCACCGTCACCACGTTAAACCCAAACATGCCGGTGGGAGAGACATCGAGAGTAACTTAACTCCGCCAATACCTGTTGTCAGACACGCAATGTTTCATTGGTGTGAGTGGCAAAGAACGGGAAACGAGTTTGACAGAATTGCCTGGAGGAGCTTATCGGGACTGATAGACAAAGAAGAGGCCCGAGTGTCCGCCAACAAAGAATGGCACAAAAGAAAACTTTTAGACGGAACTCATCCGTTACTTAACTCGAATAGAACTTGGGACCAGTCTGAGACTGCGAAAAAAGCTGCAAAAACTCAGTTAGAGTCAGGAGTCCTCAACTTGCTGAATTTTAACACCACCAAAGAGCATTCCCTTAGGGTTTCAGCATATCAAAAAGCGAGAGTAGAAGGGAGGACTCACCATTTCTTGTCAGGGAACGAAACTTGGGACAGATCCGCTGTGTCTAGAGAAACTTCTAGACGAAGAGTTTTAGACGGAACACTACCACTTTTACCACAGAACAGAACTTGGGATCAAAGTTCCCTTGCAAAACAGAGTAGGGCAAACATGTCTTCGAAGAAAGTTGTTGAAATGGTCAGAAAACAAACCGTCAACCGAAGGATAAATGCCGGTTGGACTGAAGAAAAATTAGTGTTTGTACTGAATCAACTTCCTTTATCCTCAAATAAACTACTGAAACTCTGCCAAACTCAGTATGAATGGCCCTCGTCTCGAGGGGTCATACAAAACATACTCCGAGTTCTTGAAGAAGAGGGACTCCAGAACGTTTTCAACTTTGATTTCCTACCCGCATGACAGACCTTGTTTCCCCTACCTGGATGACCGACGAGGCCCTCCACACTCTTTCCGAAGGATACTTGCTTTCTGGAGAAACTCCTCGAGCAATGATGCAGCGGCTTGCGTCAACTGCCGCGAAAATCAACCAAGATCCATCTCTGGAAGAGGACCTTTTCACCTGCCTCTGGAGCGGAGCAATTGGACCGGCGAGCCCGGTTGCTTCCAATTTCGGTACAAATCGGGGGCTGCCGATTTCCTGTTATTCAGTTCACTTAAGTGACTCAGTCTCCTCAATCTACAGCCATTTGAAGGAGGTTGCCCAGTTAAGCAAAAATGGTGGTGGTGTTGGGGTTTATTTAGGCGACGTTCGACCAGCTGGAGCTCCAATTTCAGGCGGAGGAAAGTCTACCGGAACAGTTCCTTGGGCGCGGCAGTACGATATTTGCGCTTCCGTAGTGTCTCAGGGTGGTGTTCGCCGGGGGAGTTTCGCGATGTATCTCCCAATTGATCACAAAGATGTCCCTGAGATTCTGCGATCCAAAGACCATGGAAAGGGAGATCCGCGTCAGTTAATTGACTCGAACATCGCTCTTACCATTACCGATGAATGGGTTGAGTCCATGATTGCTGGCGATAAAGAAAAGCAAGAGTTGTTCAGTGAGGTGTTAAAAACAAGGATGATCTCTGGAAGCCCGTATCTTGTTTTTATAGACAATGCCAACCGACAGAACCCCCCCTGCTACACAGAAAGAGGTTTGTCTGTAAAAACCAGCAACCTGTGCAGCGAAATCTTCCTGCACACTGACGAGAACCATACTTTCGTGTGCGTACTTTCTTCAATGAATCTTGCCCGTTATG
>Ga0209085_1001222_pt1 | contig 16363 bp, 14 predicted proteins | sample C_131016_EF_Meta_FD_187310 | JGI IMG/M metagenome (GOLD analysis project Ga0209085, IMG submission 187310) | Freshwater microbial communities from Lake Croche, Canada to study carbon cycling - C_131016_EF_MetaG (SPAdes) (version 2) | ecosystem: Environmental > Aquatic > Freshwater > Lake...
CACGATAGTTATTGTTGCTTCGATCAAAATCATAGTTTCGATGGCCTGGTTCATCGTGATCGCCTCCAACTTAACGATGGGAATCGCATGGCACCGTTTCTTGGCTTTCTTTAATATCTATTACAAGCGCAACATTGATAAGCCTGCACTCGGTGCTCTGCCAGAGCTATTATCAAAAGGTAAGCCGATCGATTTCGAAGATCCAGCCGAAGATGATTTGTTTGGGGTTGGTACTCGAGCAGATATATCGTGGAAAGGCTTGCTGGATATGACCAGCTGCACCGAATGTGGTCGATGCCAATCCCAATGCCCGGCTTGGCATACCGACAAGCCACTCTCACCAAAACTTCTGATGATGGCAATGCGGGATCACGCCATGGCCGCAGTTGTCGAGACCGAGAACATGGTTGGAGAAGGTGCTCCTATCTCCTCAGATGTGCTTTGGTCGTGCACATCATGTGGTGCCTGCGTTAACGAATGTCCGGTTGATATCGAGCATATTGATCACATTGTCAATATGCGTCGATTCCAAGTTTTGGTCGAATCTAATTTTCCGGCCGAACTCGTGGGAACTTTCCGCAACCTAGAACAAGCAGGTAATCCATGGGGTGCCAACAAACAGGATAGAGAGAGTTGGATTGCGGAGTGTGACTTCCCAGTCTCGGTCGTCAGTGGAGCGCTCCCTGACGAGGTCGAATATTTATTCTGGGTCGGTTGTGCTGGAGCGTATGACGAACGAGCCAGAAAAACCACAAAGGCCGTTGCAGAATTGTTATATATCTCTGGTGTTAACTTTGCAGTTTTGGGTAAGCGCGAAACGTGTACCGGGGATCCAGCTCGCCGCTCGGGTAACGAATTTCTTTATCAGATATTAGCTAAAGAAAATATTGAAACATTTAACGAAGTTTTTGAAGGAAGGACGAAAGGTACAAAGAAGGTAGTCGTTACCTGTCCTCATTGCTTCACAACGATCGGTCGAGATTATGCTCAGAGTGGCTTTGAGCTCGAGATGCTCCATCACACTCAATTGCTCAATACTTTGATAAAAGAAGGTCGCCTAAAGCCAAGTCCGCATAAATCAGAGAAAAAACTGACGTATCACGATCCTTGTTACCTTGGGCGCCATAATCAAATTTATGCACCACCCCGGGAACTACTTCAATCAAGTGGCTGTGACATTACCGAAATGCCGAGAAATCAAGAACGTTCATTCTGTTGTGGCGGTGGTGGTGGCCGCATGTGGATGGAAGAGAAGATCGGTACGCGTATAAATCTCAACCGAGTCGACGAAGCCATCGCAACTGGGGCAGAAGAGGTTGCCGTTGCTTGTCCGTTCTGTCGCGTCATGGTCGGCGATGGAATGGCCGCTAGAGAATCAACTGTCGAGGTCCTCGATGTTGCTCAAATTCTCTTACGAAACATCAAAGAGGCAGCAAGCACTAATTTAGATGTTTGAGCATCCGAGTATTGCCCAGCGTATTGGGCTTGACCCGTTCTAGATCTAGAAATTCGGCGACGCCTTCGTCGTATGACTTAAGTAGCTGAGCGTAGACATCATGATCGACCGGTGTTCCCTCGATGATCTCAAAACCATTACGTGCAAAGAAGTCGGTTTCGAATGTTAGACAGAAAATCCGTTTAACACCGATGGCATGCGCGCGATCGGTGATATTGGCAATAATTGCATTACCCACGCCTTTACCACGCATCTTTTCCATGACAGCAACAGTACGGACTTCAGCTAGATCTTCCCAGAGCACATGGAGTGCGCCACAACCGACGACTTCTCCCTCATATTCGGCAACCGTGAACTCTTGGACCGTTTCGTAGAGCGTCACTGTCTCTTTCGCCAGTAACCGACGACCAGCAACATATGTGTCGATGATCTGTCGGATCGCTTTGATATCTGCGGTTCGCGCTGGACGAATAATGAGGCTCACTTTTATTGCTCTTCCGGTTTAACGAGAGGAAATAAAATAGTTTCGCGGATTCCGAGTCCGGTCAGCGCCATCAACAATCGATCAACACCCATGCCCATTCCGCCCATGGGTGGAACCCCGTACTCCATCGCCCGCAAGAAATCTTCATCCAACTGCATTGCTTCTAGATCGCCTTTGGAGCCAAGCGCTGCTTGCTCCACCAGCCGTTCGCGTTGAACAACTGGATCAATGAGTTCCGAATAGCCTGTAGCTAACTCAAAACCCTCGATATATAGATCCCATTTCTCCACCAGTCCAGGTGTCTGGCGATGTGCGCGAACCAGCGGCGACGTGTCAACTGGATAGCCACGTACGAATATTGGCTCATTCAACTTGCCATCCATGACGTGCTCAAAAATCTCTTCAGCTAGTTTGCCTGTAATCCATTTAGGATCAATTTTCATTCCCAGTTTCTTTGCGTATCCGGCTAGTTCCTCATAAGAACTCTCGGGTGTAACGCTTTCGCCAACACCCTCGGAGATTAGATCAAATAAATTTGCTTGACGCCACTGACCACTTAAATCAATTTCCCGACCATCGTGGTGCGTGACTATATGAGTACCAAAGACCGACATCGCCGCTTCTTGAATCAGATCGCGAGTGAGTGCCGCAATCGAATCCCAGTCACCATAAGCTTGATATGCCTCGAGCATCGCAAATTCCGGTGAGTGACTTGAATCCGCACCTTCGTTACGAAAATTACGATTGATTTCAAAGACTCGCTCTAACCCACCAACCACGCATCTTTTAAGAAATAGCTCTGGTGCGATACGTAAAAATAGTTCCATATCGTAAGCATTGCTATGGGTTTTAAATGGTCTGGCAGTAGCGCCACCATGCATGACTTGGAGCATTGGAGTTTCTACTTCCAGAAAATCACGTTCTGTAAAAGAGTTACGGAGTGATCTCATGACCTGTGGTCGGATCCGAGCATTATGGCGAGCTTCGGGGCGCACGATTAAATCTACGTACCGCATGCGGACACGAGTCTCCTCCGAGAGCGGCTTGTGCTCCACCGGCAACGGGCGTAAAGATTTCGCTGCCAACGAAAATGTCGATGCCAGAATCGATAGCTCTCCGCGTTTGGAAGTAATGATCTCGCCGGTGACGCTCACTAGGTCTCCCAGATCAATATCACTCTTCCACTCATCCAAAACTTCAAGGCCAACTTTGTCCAACGAAAACATGGCTTGGAGCTCGGTGCCATCGCCCTCGCGCAGTGTGGCAAAACATAGTTTGCCGGTATCGCGCTTAAAAATTACTCGTCCCGTCAAACTTTCCGTGACTCCAGTAGCAAGATCAGTCTCAAGTGCAGAAAAACGTTCCCTGACATCTTTGAGCGTTGTGCTTCGCTCTACCGCAACTGGGTATGGATCTGCTCCCCGGGCCAGAATTGCGCTCCGTTTTTCCCTGCGAATGCGTAGTTGCTCTGGCAGATCTTCGTCAACTGCTTCTGCGTTCTTCGCTGCGAGGTCGTGGATAGATTCTTCACTCATAATTTGCCAAGCTTACCCTGTAGTGAGAACTAGCTAAATATCCTCACTCATCGCCTCTTGCTGGCTCTGTATCTGGCTCTCTATCTGGCTCTCTCTGCGGCTCTGTATCTCTCTCTAGATTTTCAGCGTCATCTGGATTGCTTTCGTCATCTGAATCTTGATTCGAGACGACGTTGCGATCAAAGATCATTCCCAAGCCCAGGAGCGTTAAATCTGGCTCATGCGAATCAATTGTTTCGCTAATACCCACGACCAGCGGTGCCAAACCCCCAGTAGCAACAACCGTGGTAGCTCCGGTCTCTGGATAGAGCAGCTCTAACTCTTCGATAATTCTGGTGACCAACCCATCCACCTGACCGGCAAAACCATAGATCGTGCCGGATTGAAGCGCCTCGACGGTATTTTTTCCGATGACCGATTTCGGCTTTACCAACTCCACTTTTCGCAACTGTGCCGCCCTGGCAGCCAACGCATCCACGGAAATTTCGATTCCGGGGGCTAAAGCACCACCCAGAAATTCACCCCGAGGAGATATGACATCTAGATTCGTTGACGTTCCAAAATCCACGACGATGCATGGGCCAGTCGACCCGAACAAGGTGTGCGCGGCCAAGGTATTAACGATCCGGTCGGCACCAATTTCTTTTGGATTATCAACCAAAAGAGGTACGCCGGTTTTAATGCCTGGTTCCACAATTACCACTGGAATATCCGAAAAATAGATGGAAATCATCTGGCGAATTTCTCGTAGCGAAGCAGGGACCGTCGAACAGATAGAAAGTCCATCGATATCGATTTCATCTAGTAACGATCGATATTGCAACCATAGTTCATCTGCCGTATCTCTAGGATCGGTTTTCACACGCCAAGAACGAATTAGCTGGCCGTTGTCAAAAGCGCCCAAGACAGTATTGGTATTTCCCACATCGATCGCTAACAACATTTAATCCTCCATCCGCAAATCGAGTCCGATATCTAAGGCAACTGCCGAATGTGTCAACGCACCAATCGCTAAATAATCAACACCGGTTTCTGCAAATTCACTAGCCCTGGCAAAAGTAATTCCTCCCGATGCTTCCAAGCGAGCTCGTCCATCAACTATGGCAACAGCTTCGGCGCAGAGCGCAGGTGTCATGTTATCCAGCAAAATTAAATCTGGCTCTCCCGGCAAAACTTCTCGTAACTGTGTCAAAGTGTCTACCTCTACCTCAATCAAGGAATCTGGATATTTGGTACGCACCAAGTCAAAAGCTTTAAGAACCCCACCGGCGGCGACTATGTGATTATCTTTTACGAGAGCAGCATCCGATAAAGACATTCGGTGATTGCTTCCTCCTCCCATGCGAACAGCTTCCTTCTCCAGCTCTCTCCATCCCGGCATTGTTTTCCGAGTATCGCGAATAATGCAGTTCGTATGACTGACCGCATCTACCCACGCGCGAGTCAGTGTAGCTATCCCACTCAAATGGGTTAAAAAATTGAGCGCCGTCCGTTCTGCCAGCAGTAGCTCTCTCGTTCTTCCTCTTGCTTGGAGAATCAAAGTTCCTGGCTCTACTTGGTGAGCACAGGTCACCGGAATAGAAATATCTGTCACCCCTAGAGATCTCAAAACGGCAACCGCAGCGGGGATTCCGGCGATAACTCCTGGTGATCGAGTGACAAATTGCGCTATCGAGATTTGCTCAGCGGGGATCGTGGCATCGGAGGTAATATCAATTCCACCAGCCAGATCTTCTGCTATCGCGAGCGCGACGAGGGTCTCGAGTGAGGAATTCATGAGTTCACATCCACGGTTGTCGATGACCAATCCCCAGCTCTATCTAAATGTTGAATTATGCGACGTTCCCATTTCTGATCTGTCTCTGGATAATCCATGCGCCAGTGTGAACCCCTAGACTCTCGACGTTCTAGCGCTGAACGAACTATCGCCATCGCTAGAAAATAAAGGTTCGTTGCTTCCCATGCCGCTACACCTGGTGTCATCGTTCGGTGCGTCGATAATCTCTGCAAAGTCGTGAGTGCAGTTTTCAAACTCTTTTCAGATCGCATGACCCCTACACCCTCACTCATCGCTAACTGCAACGGAATGCGAGTAGAAGGATCCAACAAGATACTCTCTTCCGGATGATCTGACCCGCCTAATTCGGGCTCCAACTGTTCTGGCAAATTTTGTGCGATATGTTCGGATATCCGTGCTCCAAAGACGAGGCCTTCAAGCAATGAGTTCGATGCTAATCGATTTGCACCATGGGCTCCGGTGCATGCGCTCTCTCCGCAGATGTATAAGCCAGGTACCGAACTTTCACCGTTTAGATCTACCAAAACTCCACCAGAGGCATAATGCGATGCTGGGGAAACGGGGATGAACTGTCTTTGTGGATCAATTCCGTTGGCAAGACAGGAGGCAAAAATCGTGGGGAATCGTTCTGGAAATTCTGCGATCCCGGTCGCGTCTAACCAGACATGGGGCACAAGAGCTTCCTTCATCTGCCCAAAAATCGCCTTCGCCACGATATCTCGTGGCGCAAGATCAGCCTGCTCATGAAGGTTTTGCATAAATCGCTCGCCTTTATGGTTGAGCAGAATTGCTCCTTCACCTCTGACCGCTTCACTAATCAGCGGTTGTTGACCGCCCTGGGAGCTATCGCGCCATAAGACGGTTGGGTGAAACTGGATAAATTCAACATCAGCGACAGCTGCTCCTGCTCGCAGAGCCATCGCAACACCATCACCCGTTGAGACCGATGGATTGGTAGTTTGGGAGTACACCTGTCCCAGTCCCCCGGTGGCGATCACTACCGCTCGCGCCAAGGCACGACCAACGCCAGTACTAGAACCTTCACCGATCACATGGAGCAAGACGCCACAGATTCGACCTGACTCGCTATGCAGAGCATCAATCACCAGTGCATGTTCGATAATTTCGATTCCAGGATCATCGTGGACTGCGGCAAGTAAAGCTCGCGACACCTCTGCTCCTGTGGCATCTCCACCGGCATGTAGTATCCGATTTCGATGGTGACCGCCTTCACGCGTCAGAGCAATTTCACCGGTTTCGGCCTTATCGAAGACAGCTCCGTGGGCAATCAATTTTCGAACCGCTTCCGGCCCCTCTGTCACCAAAACATTCACTGCTTCCAAATCACAGAGTCCCGCACCTGCAATCAAGGTATCTTCTTTATGTTGGTCTGGACTATCGCCCGGACCTAGGGCTGCTGCAATTCCCCCTTGGGCCCATTTGGTAGATCCCTCATCAATCGTTGATTTCGTCACCAGTAGGACCGACAAATTCGCCGCTCTAGCGTTGAGCGCAGTCGTTAATCCTGCGACACCTGACCCAATAACAATCACATCGGCGCGCGCCGTCCAACCTGGTTGACCAGCAAAAAGTTTCATGACGCAAATCCCGCCGTCTTCATAGCTGCATTATCTAGCAACCTCACGCCATTTACCCAGCCCGCGATAATTGCACGGGGGGCGAGCGTCCCGATGTTCGCTTTTTCAAATGTCTCACTATCAATGATCTCAGCGTAATCCAATGTAAAGCGCTCTTCAGCCTCGAGCAGAGCGACCATAGCATCACGGGTTAGTTCGTGAAGTGCACGATTGATCACTAGCGCCGCTTGGCGATCGACAACTGTTAGTCGCATATTTCTTGAAGATAAAGCTAAGCCATCGTGATCTCGAACAGTCGCACCTGCAATAATTTCTACCGGTATCTGATTCTCTTTGACCCATGTTTTAATAATAAATAGTTGTTGGAAATCTTTTTCACCAAATATCGCATACTTAGGTTTTATGATCTCAAATAATCGATTAACCACCGTCAGTACGCCGTCAAAATGATTGGGGCGGTTGATTCCCTCATATAGCGAACCAATCGCACCGGCGTGAATAGTTTCAATCTCATCTCCGTAGACCTCCTCAAAAGTAGGTGCCCAGACCCGCGTTGCTCCGGCTTCGATGGCTTTTGCGGTGTCACCAACTAAATCCCGAGGATAATTTTCTAGATCTTTTTTGTCATTAAACTGCAGTGGATTCACAAATATTGAAACCACTACATTGTTGGAGAGAGTTCTCGCTTGGCGTATCAAAGAGAGATGTCCTTCATGGAGCGCCCCCATGGTTGGTACAAATGCAATCTCGTCAAGATTATCGATCTGATCTAATAGATCTCGGACAGATCCTTTTCCCGGGATATGAGCGCTGGGATCAATCTGCAGCCATGGCTTCATAACAAAGTTGCGTTGATGCGCTCGTGGATGAGGAATCTCTAACGTAGCTGTTTTCATGATTAGATCACCGTAAATAATAAGATCTAGATCCAGGGTTCGAGCTCCCCATCTCACTTCTCTCTTACGTCCAGCGCGCGCTTCGATTACCTGGAGTTGGCCGAGTAAATCCTCTGGAGTCAATTGCGTCTGGAGAATCACAATGGCGTTGAGATAATCATCCTGTGGTGGTCCACCAACAGGTGCCGTCTTAATGAAATCAGAGATAACGATTTGCTCACCAATAAGTCGTAATTGATCGATTGCATCGGCCAGATGACGTTCTGGGTTTCCCAGATTCGATCCTAAGGAGATAACCGCTTTCATTTCGAAGGCTTAATGCGAAGAATCCGTACTGCGATATCACTCGTAGGAAATGAAACAGGCGCATCCTTTTTGTGAACGGTGACTTCTACCGAGAGGACTGGAAAGGTATTTAGGATTTCTTCCGCGATCATTTCGGCAACTCTTTCAATGAGATTTACAGGTTCACCAATAATAATTTTATGAGCAATCGAAATTAAAGCAGAATAATCAACACCATCGTTCATATCGTCCGATAAGCCAGCTTTGTTATCACGAAGTTCGACATCGAGGTCAACCAAAAATTCCTGTCCGTTCACACGTTCATCATCAAATACACCGTGATATCCAAATCCACGTATCTCTTTGATCAAAATATGATTACTCACGCCCGCAACTCCATCACAACTTTAATCGCATCTACATGGGGCTTTACGCTATGCGTTCTTACTCCCCAAACACCTGAAGCGGCTAGCTGAGCGGTCAAAGCAATGGTTGCGCTCTCTCGATCATCGGGCGCCTCAGCGCGAAGTAGATCGCCCAAAAATCGCTTTCTTGATACGCCAACGAGAATCGGGTAACCCAATAATTGCAGACGATCAATATTGCGAAGTAACTCCCAGTTTTGTGCTCCGGTCTTGGCAAATCCAATTCCTGGATCGAGAATTATCTGCTCAGGTAAAACACCCTCAGCTAATAGTGTCACTACGCGATCATCTAGCTCCTCTTTAACTTCTCGGACGACATCTGAATAAACCGCGCGTTGTTGCATATCTACGGATTCGCCTCGCCAATGCATGACGACATACTGAACGTGCGGGTTTGCTCGAATAACCTCCGACATGCTCGGATCGCCTAAGCCACCACTGACGTCGTTAACGATTGTGGCACCTGCCGCAATCGCTGATCGAGCAATCTCTGCCCGGGTCGTATCTATACTGATGGGAACGCCACGAGGCTGTAGTTCGGTAATGATCGGAATCGTTCGATCTCGCTCTTCCTCTACCGTTACTCGCATTGCTCCTGGGCGTGTGGATTCACCACCAACATCAATGACTCCGACGCCTTCGGCAATCATCTGCTCTGCTCTCATGATGGCGCTTTCAAAAGTAAAATGCCTTCCGCCATCGGCAAAAGAGTCCGGGGTCACATTCAAAATTCCCATCACTGTTGGAGTTTGATCCAAAGTCATGTGTTCTCCAGAGTCATGCGTTCTCCAGAGTCATGCGTTCTCCAGAGTCATTGCGTTCTCCAGAGTCATTGCGTTCTCCAGAGTCATTGCGCTTTCCATGCCGTGATCAATGACATCGCTTCAGCGCGGGTCGCCGGATTACGTAATTGCCCCCGAACCGCAGATGTCGTTGTGCGAGCTTGGGATTTACGAACTCCACGCATTGACATACATAAATGTTCACAATCAATAATCACGATAACGCCCGACGGTTCCAGAATTTCGACAATCGCATCAGCGATTTGTGTGGTTAAACGTTCTTGGACTTGCGGTCGGCGAGCAAATAAATCAACCAGCCGAGCTAATTTTGAAATACCAGTAATGCGTCCCGCCTCGCCAGGAATGTAACCAACGTGCGCGACGCCATGAAATGGGGTCAGATGATGTTCACAATGGGAAAAAACTTCGATGTCGCGAACGATTACCAATTCATTATGACCAATATCAAAAGTGGTGGAGAGAACTTCATCTGGGCTTTGCCATAGTCCAGCAAAATTTTCTTGATATGCCTTGGCTACTCGCTTTGGCGTATCTCGTAATCCATCTCGTCCTGGATCCTCACCAATAGCTAACAGGAGCTCGGTCACAGCTCTTTCTACTCTTTCTAAATCAAAATCAGCTCGGGCCCTACCGTCGTATGGGCCCATTGATACTTCGCTGATTTCTTCTGACATGCCTAGACCTGACCCTCCGCTGTCGATGCCGGTGCCTCGCTCGTTGGTTCTGAGGTTAGTTCCGAAGTTGGTTCTGAGAGGATAGCGTCGCCATGGGCCTCCAGATCGATCTGTGGTTTCGCCGAAATCATCGCTACTGGTGGCTCTGCTGACGGTGCACGTTTAGATGAGCCAGTCCATGGCGCTCTTGGTGCAATCATTTTCACACCTGCAAAGATTCGTTCGATATCTTCTTTGAGGAGAGTCTCGCGCTCTAACAACTCCGTTACCAATTGATCCAAAATCACTCTATTTTCTACCAAAATATCGAATGCTTCTTGATGTGCAGTCTCGATGAGGTTATGGATTTCAGAGTCAACGACCCCGGCCACCTGTTCGGAGTAGTCACGTTGATGTCCATAATCTCGACCCAGGAACGGCTCACCCTCAGAACTTCCAAGTTTGATAGCCCCGATAGTCTCCGTCATTCCATATTGCGTGACCATGGCTCTCGCCAAATTGGTTGCTTTTTCAATATCGTTGGAAGCACCCGTTGTCGGGTCATGAAAAATCAGTTCCTCTGCGGCACGACCACCCAGCGAATAAGCCAACTGGTCCAGCATCTCATTGCGGGTTTTTGCATATCGATCCTCATCGGGAAGCACCATGGTGTAACCCAACGCTCTTCCTCTTGGCATGATTGTAATCTTGTGAACAGGATCCGCGTGAGGTAGGGCATGAGCGACCAATGCATGGCCGCCTTCGTGATAGGCCGTGATGCGTCGCTCGGATTCTGTCATCAACCGAGTAGTCCGCTGCGGGCCCGCCATAACGCGATCAATGGCTTCATCTAACGCCATCGTCGTAATGATCTTTGCATTTTCACGCGCTGTCAGCAGTGCGGCCTCATTCAAAACATTTGCTAAATCAGCGCCAGTGAAGCCAGGAGTTCGCTTTGCGAATGATCCTAAATCAACTGTTTTTGCCAAGGGCTTACCTTTGGCATGCACTTCAAGAATCGCCTTTCGTCCCAGGAGGTCTGGGCGATCAACAGGGATTTGACGATCAAAACGTCCAGGACGAAGAAGTGCTGGATCAAGTACATCTGGGCGGTTAGTGGCTGCAATAAGTATGACTTGACCGTTTGCCTCAAAGCCATCCATTTCAACTAATAACTGGTTCAAGGTTTGCTCACGCTCGTCGTGACCACCCCCAAGTCCTGCACCTCGCTGGCGACCTACGGCATCGATTTCGTCGACAAAGATAATTGCCGGTGCATTTTCTTTGGCTTGTGCAAAAAGGTCACGTACTCGCGATGCACCAACTCCCACAAACATTTCCACAAACTCAGATCCAGAGATCGAATAAAAAGGAACATTTGCCTCTCCGGCAACGGCACGAGCCAACAAAGTTTTTCCTGTTCCCGGAGGTCCGTAGAGCAAAACTCCCTTTGGAATCTTTGCGCCAATATCCTGATATTTTTTCGGCTCTGCCAAAAAGTCCTTGATTTCACGAAGTTCTGCTACGGCCTCATCAGCGCCGGCCACGTCGGCGAAAGTATTGGTTGGGTTATCTTTCGATTGCATTTTCGCTTTAGATCGACCAAAGGAGAAGATTTTATTTCCGCCTTGAGCGTTGCTCATGAAAAAGAGAAGAAGGAAGCCTATGAGCAAAATAGGAGCGAGACTAAAGAAGAGTGAGGCTAGAAACGACGTTGTGGGAACTTTGACGTTCCAACTTTTTGATGGCGGGTTATTGTTCAACAACGAGGTGATCTGAGACTCTTGATTAGCTACATATGATGCCTGTAGGTGAGTTGATCCGTTATAGGAAGCGCCAGACTTGAGCACAATCTGGATCTTTTGATCTTTATCGATAACCAAAGCACTTTCGACTTTGCCCTGCGATATTTCTGCCAAGACCACTGATGTATCAACATTGGCAAAGGTCGCCCCAGTGTTCGAGATGCGCCCCGCAACCACCACAATGATGAGCGCGAGCACAATCCAAAACAGGGGACCTCGAAGCATTTTGCGTAAACGCTTGCGAGGGAGGTTAATTTTTTTCTCTGCCATGGTGCTTCGCTACCTTCTTTTCCTAGGAATAAACATGCTTTGCCAAAACTCCGATGTAATCGAGATTGCGATACTTCTCGTCATAGTCCAGTCCATATCCGACGACGAATTCATTGGGAATATCGAAACCAACATATTTCACATCTACGTTAACTTTTGCAGCATCAGGCTTTCTTAATAACGTTAAAATTTCTACCGATGCAGTACCGCGAGATTGAAGATTGGATTTTAGCCAAGAGAGCGTCAAACCCGTATCCACAATATCTTCGACAATCAATATATCCCGACCGCTTATGTCACCATCGAGATCCTTCAAAATCCGAACAACCCCACTTGATTTTGTACCGGAGCCATAGGAACTCACAGCCATCCAATCCATTTCAACGTGGATGTTAAGCGCCCGAACAAAATCCGCCATTGTCATCACCGCACCTTTGAGAATTCCGATGACTAATAAATTCTTATCGGCGTAATCTTCTTCTACCAGCGCCGCTAGCTCTGAAAGTCGTTTGTGAATCTCTGAACTTGCAACGACTACGCGTTCAATATCCGTCTTAGATCTAGCCAGGTCCACAGTGCTCCTCTTATTTCGCGGTTGAGAGGTAAAGTCTGCCCGAAATTCTCTCAACCTTCACACCACCGGGCAGAGAGATGACTCCTTGGCCGTGCCAGTCTGAGACCAAGGCTTCAACCGGAGTTAAGTGGTCAGCGCCGAGAGCGCCGGAAGGGGCCCCTGCCTCGTATATGGCAGACCGGAGGATTCGCATTCGAATCGCCTTTGGAAGCGCTTCAAGCGCGCTTACTTCGATATCCCTGAATTTAAGAGTCGCAAAAAGCTCATCGGCGATTAAATCGAGTGCATCTGCATCCTCTCGTAGGATTCTGGCGCTTCGCGCTAGACCATCAACAATGCCAGGCCCAAGTTGCTCTTCCATCAGTGGCAAGACGCTGGTTCGAGCTCGCACCCGCAGATACTGCGAGTCTGAATTATGCGGATCCTCCCATGGTGAAATTTGATTCTCTTCACAGGCCGTTACCGTCCGATCACGTGTGATCTCCAGCATAGGTCGGATAAATTTTCCATTTTCAGTGGCGATTCCGGATAGAGATCGAGTTCCCGAGCCTCGGGCGAGACCCATTAGCACCGTTTCCGCTTGATCGTTTTTGGTGTGACCCAAAAGGAAATATTCTGGTTTATATGCGTCAATCGCCTGATCGAATGCCTGATATCGCGCTCGACGAGCACTTGACTCCATCCCATCTATAAGCACGACCTCAACGGGATAAATTTCGACACGGTCACAGCCCTTCATAAGCAACATCTGCTTTGTCCGCAAGGCTACATCCCCAGACCCGCGTTGCAATTGATGATCGACGATGATCGCTATCACCTCTACCTGAGGCCCTTTCGCCTCCGCGATCGTTGCCATAGCCAGCGCCATCGAGTCGGCGCCACCAGAGACGCCAATCAGGATTCGGGCCACACTCTTCTGGACCCATGGTCTCACCGCCTGACGAATTTCAAGCGTGGCCTTCATGTACCTAGCCTAACCGTACCAGCGAAATTACACTCGCCCACCTGATGGCATCAAGCCCGAAATGCTATAGATACTGGCAAATCGCAAACCAGTTCTTCTCGAGTTTGCCTCCCACATCATTCCATTGCCTGCATAAATGGTGATGTGATGGATATTTTGAACTGAACCGTCATAAGAATAGAAAAGCAGATCTCCGGGCACCAATTGACCCAGCGGAACACGTTGACTATCAACAAAATAAAGAGCGGCATTCAGACGTGACCAGTTGGGGTAACCCAAGCCGGCGGATTTGTAGGCAGCGTAAACCAAGCCCGAACAGTCAAAACTGTTAGGACCCTGAGCTCCCCAGACATATGGTTTTCGAGCGAGAACTTGCTTGGTTGCATAAGCGACAGCGGCTGCCCGAATTGAATCAGTTGATCGAGTGGTGGTGCGACCTTTGAAACCTCTATCCGGCCAGATTTTTGCCTGACCTCTTGTCTGCGATGCGGTATTGGCACTGGCCTGCTCTAGCTGTGACATCGCAAGCTGTTGTTGCAACGTAATTCGAAAATTTCGTGCCCGTGTCAGTTCGGTGATCAACTGCGCTTGTTCCGCCTTAAGTGCGGCAACTTGTTTCGCTTGCGCCGTTGCAGCTGCGTCAGCTTCCACTTTAGCGGTAGCCACCTTTGCCGTGGCGTTTGCTTGGGCCGCTTTTGCTTTCGTTGCTGCGACTTGAGCCGCCCTTGCTACGATCAGAGCAGATTGATAACGCGCGAGCGCTTTAGAATCCGAAACGCCTATATGGTCTAGCGCGCTCAGCCGATCAATCAAATCCTGCGGACCGTTGGACTCCAAAACGCTATTTAATGTCGTAAACCCACCGCCCAAAATGTAGGCATGGCTGGCCATGCGACCTATCGTTCTATTCGCTTCCTGAACGGCACTTTGTGTCGCGGCGGCCCGGGCATTCGCCTGGGATGCATGGCTGCTCGCGACTACCAACGCATACTTTGCCCCTTTTAATTTCGCTTGCGTTTGATTAGCAACAGCGGTTAATTTCTGCAGAACGTTTTGAGCGGTTGATAATTTATTCGCGGCTGCCGCCGCCGCTGCCGCCTTGGCGCCCTCTGCCACTTTGGCAGCATCGATTTGAGCTTTAGTAGGTGCGGAAATCTTTGGTTTCGGTTTTGGCGCGGGGGTTGCCGCGGTTGCTACGCTCACGGCGCTTGCTGAATTTATAACGAGCGCGCTCACTAGCACAGCCACAACCATGATGGGCCTACCGAAAATTTTCATTACTCTCCCAAGCTAATGACTCTAGGATAAATGAAAAGCCTGTGCGGGAAGCTCTCTTCTCAATGTGATGTTGCTGTGTCGGATTTTTTACTTTCGAACCATAAATTAATTAGCTACATCTCTACGTTTGAAGAGAACGGCAACGACCGCAGAGGCTCCTGAGAGGTAGATGAAGGAAATAATTAGCGACCAGTGGTAGCTGATTTCAACTGAACCACCTTGGGAGATGTTCGAAAAGTTCTGACCGGGAAGCCATCTTGTTGTACTAGTCACGACCGCACTCAGAATACTCTCAAGAATGAGCGACCAGATCACACCAGTCGCAATCGCAGCGATAGGTGAGCGAAAAAGTAAGCCCAGAATCATTCCTAGCGTTCCATATGCCATGGTTGCGAGAAGAACATTGAGAAATGTTTTACCAAATATGGAGAGCGCTGAAGCTGTAAACCAAGCGGTTGTTGAGATTGTGGCGTGACCAGCAAGGCCAATCGAGATACCTATCGCGACAATTGCATCAGCAAAAACGAGGGCGATAGCAAATATCGTCATCGAAATATATTTACCTGCAAGAATCTTCATACGTGCCGGTTGGCGGAGTAATAAGTTCCGTAGAGTGCCGAGGCTATATTCCTGTGCAGTCTGTGATGCAAAGACACAGAGTGCTGTAATCCCCAGAAAGAAAGCTACGAGTTTGAATCCGAAGACAAGTCCATCTGCTTGACTTAAGGTTTCTACGGTGATTGGTACCCCGCGTTGACCTTCACCGTGTCCAGATTTCACTCTCAAAAATACAATCGAGGTGAAGAGCCCGGTAAGCAATACGACCACTAAAAATGTTGAATAGAGCAAAGTTGGCCTGCGCAGCTTGCGTAGTTCCGCATTGACAACACGTAGCATCTTATTCCCCTGTCATTTCAAAGAAGGTCTCTTCTAGTGTTGGCCGAACCGCTGTTAGTAGGGCTAGCGTAATTCCCGCTTCAAAGGCCAATCGATTAATTGTCGGTGCAACATCTGCATCAGCGACAATATTGACTGAACCATCTTCGATGGTGACATCGTATTCGGCTTGAGTGAGGACCGACACAAAGGCATTGAGATCTACTGCAAATTCTGGCTTGGCGATCAGCATCGCGCTCTGCGATTTGAGCAAATCCTGGGTTCTGCCAGAAAAAAGTACTTTTCCTTGACGAAGCATGACCAAATGTTCGGCAATCATCTCCAGCTCACTTAAAAGATGAGATGAGACAAAGACGCTCGTACCGTCTGCTGCCAAATCTTTGATCAGGTTTCGAACTTCTTGTATTCCTGATGGATCCAGGCCATTGGTTGGTTCATCGAGCACCAACAACTTTGGTTGGGGCAAAAGCGCGGCAGCAATTCCCAATCGTTGCTTCATTCCCAACGAATAGGTTTTATATTTTGAACCACCGCGATCATGCAGGCCCACTCTCTCCAACAACTCGTCGACTCGCGCTTGCGGAAACCCCCCGAGTGAAGCGAGTACCCGTAGGTTTTCGGAGCCAGAGCGTGCGGGGTAAA
>Ga0209085_1001223_pt1 | contig 16359 bp, 13 predicted proteins | sample C_131016_EF_Meta_FD_187310 | JGI IMG/M metagenome (GOLD analysis project Ga0209085, IMG submission 187310) | Freshwater microbial communities from Lake Croche, Canada to study carbon cycling - C_131016_EF_MetaG (SPAdes) (version 2) | ecosystem: Environmental > Aquatic > Freshwater > Lake...
GGGGGCGGCCGGCTCCGCGGTGGAGGTGGGGCGGCGGATCCTCGCCGACGTCGAGCGGCACGCGGCCGGACAGATCCGCAGCGACGACATGTGTATCGTCTGCATCGGCCGCCCCCCGGCAGAGTCTGCGCAGCTTCCGGACGCCGTCCCCACGCACGTCGCCGTGCAGGCCGCGCGGTGACCGGCCGATACCACTGGCAGGCGCGGCGGGCCGCCGGCAACAAGGACGTTGCCCGGAGTCCGCGCCGTCGAGTGGAGGGATGGGCATGAGCTTTTTCCAGTGGTTGCGTGAGGGCGTCCGGCAGGCCGTGGTGCTCGGGCTGGCCGACGCCGTCGAGGATGTCGGCACGAGGAACCAGGGGGAGGATCTGGGGCCGGCGCTGGCGCAGTCGCTCCGCGAGCGGCTCACCGTGCGGCGCGACGCTGGCCCCGCGGTGCTCGAGGCGGCGGCCCCGGCCGTGGCCATCGGCGCCTCCCGCCGCCGGCTCGGCCGTTCGCTCGACACCGCCGCCCGCGAAGGCCTGCGCAAGGCCGCCTGACCGGACGCGGGCGCTCGCAGCCCGTGGAAAAAGTCCTCCAGGACTTTTTCCAGGCACGAAAACCTCCGGTTTTCACGGGAGCTGCGCTCCCGCGATCGCATCCCTGCGATCGTGCAGGCTGTTTGGCCACATTGTCCACAGCCTGCTACCGCTTCGGGCGGGGGATGCGGCTGGTGGGGCTGCCGCCGCGGCCCCGACCGCGGCCCCGGCCCGGTCGACCGTCGCGGCCCCGGCCTTCCCGCAGGGCGCCGATCCGATCGCGGATCCGCGCCGCCCGCTCGAAGTCGAGCTCGGCCGCCGCCTGCATCATCTCGGCCTCGAGGTTCTCGAGCAGCTCCGCCTGCTGCCGCTGTGATTCCTCCCCCTGCCCCACGGCCTCGAAGGCCACCGCCCGCGCGGCCGCCTCGGCCTCGATGCCGGCGCGGATCTCCTTGCGGACGGTCGCGGGGGTGATGCCGTGGGCGGCGTTGTAGGCCTCCTGCAGGCCGCGGCGGCGGTGGGTCTCGTCGATCGCCTGCCGCATCGACTCCGTCACGGTGTCGGCGTAGAGGATGACGCGGGCGTCGACGTTCCGCGCGGAGCGGCCGATCGTCTGCATCAGCGACGTCTCGTTGCGCAGGAAGCCCTCCTTGTCGGCGTCGAGGATCGCCACGAGCGACACCTCGGGCAGGTCGAGCCCCTCGCGGAGCAGGTTCACGCCGACGAGCACGTCGAAGCCCCCCTCCCGCAGCGACTTGAGCAGATCGACCCGCTCGAAGGCGTCGAGCTCGCTGTGCAGCCAGCGGCAGCGGACCTTGCGCTCCTGGAAGTAGTTGGCCAGATCCTCGGCGAGCTTCTTGGTGAGCGCGGTCACGAGCACCCGGTTGCCCGCCGCCACCGTCCGGTCGATCTCCCCCGCGAGGTGCGTCACCTGCTGCTTCGCCGGCACGACCTCGATCACCGGGTCGAGCAGCCCCGTGGGACGGATCACCTGCTCCGCCACCTCGCCCCCCGTCCGGCCGAGCTCCCATGCGCCGGGCGTGGCCGAGACGTAGATCGTCTTGTCGAGCTTCCCCTCCCATTCCGCGAACGTGAGCGGCCGGTTGTCGAGCGCGCAGGGGAGGCGGAAGCCGTGGTCGACGAGCGTGAGCTTCCGGCTGCGGTCGCCGGCGTACATCCCGCGGACCTGCGGCACGGTGACGTGCGACTCGTCGACGAAGAAGAGGAACTCGCGGGGAAAGTAGCTGAACAGCGTCTCCGGCGTGCTGCCCGGCGGCCGGCCCGAGAGCGGCCGCGAGTAGTTCTCGATGCCCGGGCAGAAGCCGGCCTCGAGCAGCATCTCGATGTCGAACCGCGTCCGCGCCGAGAGCCGCTGCGCCTCGAGGAGCTTGCCCTGCGACGTCAGCTCGGCGAGCCGCTCGTCGAGCTCCCGCTTGATCTCGGCGACCGCGCCGCGGATCCGCTCCTCCGGCATCACGAAGTGGCGGGCCGGGTAGAAGTAGGTCTCGTCCTTCCGCGCCGCCACCTCGCCGCTCGTCGGGTGCGTGACCGCGATCGACTCGATGGAGTCTCCCCAGAACTCGATCCGTGTGGCCAGCTCGTCGTAGGGGGGCCACACGTCGACCGTGTCGCCGCGGACGCGGAAGCGGCCGCGGTCGAGCGCCACGTCGCTCCGCTCGTACTGCACCGCCACGAGCTGCTCGAGCAGGACGTCCCGGGACAGCGGCATGCCGGTCGCGAGCCGCACCACCATCGCCCGGTAGTCGTCGGGGGAGCCGAGGCCGTAGATGCACGAGACGCTCGCCACCACGATCACGTCGCGACGGCTGACCAGGGCGCTCGTCGCCGCCAGCCGCAGGCGGTCGATCTCCTTGTTGATCGCGGCATCCTTCTCGATGTAGATGTCGCGCTGCGGGATGTAGGCCTCGGGCTGGTAGTAGTCGTAGTAGCTGACGAAATAGTGCACCGCGTTGTGCGGGAAGAAGTCGCGAAACTCGGCGTAGAGCTGGGCGGCGAGCGTCTTGTTGTGGGAGAGCACGAGCGTGGGACGGCCGACCCGGGCGATCACGTTGGCCATCGTGAACGTCTTGCCGGAGCCGGTCACCCCCATCAGCACCTGCGACGCCCGGCCTTCGCCGATGCCGCGCACGAGGGCCTCGATCGCCTGCGGCTGGTCGCCGGCGGGGCGGTAGGGGGCCACGAGTTCGAAGACGTCGGTGTCGAGGTGCATGGGTGTCGTCCGGACGTCAGTCGGCGGCGACGCCCGCCGCGGGCGGCGGGAGGATCGGCCGGATGTGGGGCCGCATGCGATCGAGCGTCGCCGGCCCGATGCCGGGCACGTCGAGCAGGCCGTCGATCGAGGCGAAGGCACCGTGCTCGCGGCGGTGGTCGATGATCCGCCGGGCCATGGTCGTCCCCAGGCCCGGGAGCTGGGCCAGCTCGGTCTCGTCGGCGGCGTTGACGTTCACCGAGAAGCGGTGCGGGACCGCCGGCGGCGCGTCGTGGTGGACGAGTCCGCCCCGCAAACCCCCGGCGGACACGAACCAGGCGGCGGCCGCGACGAGTCCCACGGCCACGGCTGCGGCGATGAGCGGCTGCGACTGCGGGGGCAGCAGCATCGCGGGCCTGGGGGCGGGATCCATGTCCATCGGCGGCACCACGGTCGGAGTGCGTCGGCCGCGGGCGGACGACGCATCGCTTAGGATACCGTTTTCGCCGGGACGGAGCCGGCGGAGCCCCCCGTGCCGCGCAGGACAGCCCGATGCCTCCCCCCGTGTCCCTCCATCGCGACGCCCCCAGCCCGAGCCCCGATTTCCGCCAATCGGCCTGGGACGAGCACCTCGCCGACCACGTCGCCACGCGGGCGGCCGAGTGGTTCGCGGAGGACCTCGGCCACGAGTGCGATTGGACGAGCGTCGGCCTGATCGCCGCCGCGGCGCGGAGCGAGTTGGCGGTCGTGGCGCGGTCGCGGGGCGTGATCGCCGGGCTGCCGGCCGCCGCCGTGGTGGCCCGCGTCGCCGGCGGGGGGCTCGAGTTCGCGCCGCTCGTGCCCGAGGGGAGCGTCGTGGAGGCGGGCATGCGGATCGCGCGGGTGTCGGGCCCGACCCGCGGCCTGCTCGCCGCCGAGCGGGTGCTGCTCAACGTGCTCGGCCGGATGGCGGGCGTGGCGACGGCCACCCGCCGGCTGGTCGACGCCGTCGCCGGCACGCCTTGCCGGGTCTACGACACGCGGAAGACCGTCCCGGGCTGGCGGTTGCTCGACAAGTACGCGGTGCGGATGGGGGGCGGCTGGAACCACCGCATGGGGCTCTTCGACGCGATCCTGATCAAGGACAACCACCTCGCCGCGCTGGCCGCCGCCGGCATCGCCCCCGCCGACGCGGTGCGTCGGGCGCGGGCGTTCGTGGCCGCCACGTTTCCATCCGCGCGGGCCGCGCGGATGGTGGTGGAGATCGAGATCGACTCCAGCGCCGAGCTCGAGCCCGTGCTCGCCGCCGCGCCCGACGTGGTCCTGCTCGACAACATGACGGCCGACGAGCTGGCGGCCTGCGTGGCGGTCCGCGGCCGGCTCGCGCCGACGGTGGCGCTCGAGGCCTCGGGGGGCATCCGCCCGGAGACGGTCAACGCGATCGCCCGCACGGGCGTGGACCGGGTGAGCACCGGCTGGCCCACGCACCACGCGCCGTGGCTGGACATCGCGCTCGACTGGGAGCGCGAAAGGGATCGCGCGGGGAACGAGTGACGTCGCGGACGGACGCGACGCCGGATGCCGACGGCATCGGCGACACGTGCCGCAGTGCGCGCGGGCGCCCTGCCCGAAGACGTGCGGCCGGAAGGCCCGTCAGACGCCCAACAGCCGGTTGCGCTTCGTCCGCCGCTCGGCGCGGAGGCGGGCCCGACGGCGGGTTTCGCTGGGCTTTTCGAAGAACTCGCGGCGGCGCATTTCCTTCTTGATGCCGCTGCGCTCGACCAGTTTGCGGAAGCGGCGAACCGCCTCTTGGATGCTTTCGCGTTCGCGTACCGTCAGTTTGACCATGCGGATGCCTTGCCCGTGTGATGGACCGGAAGATCGAAGTTCGAGAGTGACCGGGGGAACAGGACCATCGAAACCACCCTGGGGCAGGTGAGAACCTCAGCCCCGGGCGGCAGGGGGACAAGCCGCCCCGGTCGGATCACGGAGTATAGAAATCGGCCGTCGCCCTTGTCCATCCGGTCCACGGAGGAGCGGGTTTTCCCGGGGCTTCTGCCAAGGATCGGGTTTGTTGGAGAGGCGGGGCTGCGTCACAATCGGGCCGCCACGGCCGGACGACGGCCGCCGGCTGTGTCCCGTGAACACCCCATGGATCGCGTCGTGATGGCCCTCATGAACTCCTGCGTGGCGGCCTTCGGAACCCTTGCCATGGGGCACGCCCCCGGGGCGGCCATCCTCGGCATCACGAGCCTCGACGCGTTTCTCGAGCAGGTCGCCGGGGTTCACGACGGCGATCTGGCCCGCGAGCTGGTCGTGGCCCTCGCGGCGCTCGTGGTCTTTTTCGTGTCGGCGCCGCCGGGCCGTCGCTGGCTGGCGTGGGTGCCGGCGGCGCTCCTGCTCGCGGCCCCTCTCCCGCTGGCGGCCGCGGCCCTCTTTCCCGACTCGGCCGACGCGCCGCGGGTGGCCGCGTTCGGCATCCGTTTCTTCCTCGTGGCGTCGCTTTTTCAATCGGCGATGCTCGTCGCGGTGGTGTCGGTCTGGGAGCGGATCGGCACCCCCCTGCCCCGGATCTTCCTCGACGTGCTGCGGCTGCTCACGGTCGGTGCCGCGCTCGTGGCCATCCTCTTCGAGGCGGGGGTGAAGGCGGAGAACCTGTTCACCGGATCGGCCGTGATCACCGCGGTGCTCGGTTTCGCCCTCAAGGACACGCTCGGCAACGTCTTCGCGGGGCTGGCGATCCACGCGGAGCGGCCCTTCGAGGTCGGCGATTGGATCCAGTACGACGCCAATACCGCGCACATCGGCCGGGTCGTCGAGATCAACTGGCGGGCCACGAAGGTTCTCACGCTCGACGAGGCCTACGTGATCATCCCCAACGGCCAGCTCGCGCAGGCGTCGATCCGCAACTTCACCAAGCCCGAGCCCTGGTCGCGGCGGTCGCTCTACGTGATGGCTCCCTACGACGTGCCGCCGCAACGGGTGCAGTCGATCATCCTCGACGCCATCCGCGGCAGCTTCGGCGTGCTCGAGCAGCCGGCCGCGACGGTGGTGACCAACGACTTCAAGGAGCGGGGTGTCGAGTACTGGGTGCGGCTGTTCACCACCGACTTCGACAAGCGCGACCGCGTGGACGGCATGGCCCGCGACAGGATCTGGTATGCCCTGGCCCGTCAGGGCATCGCGATCCCGGTGGCCACGCAGGACATCCGGCTCACGCAGCTGCCCGCCCCGGCGCCCGAGACGCCCGACAATGCGATCGAGCGCCGCGCGGCGAGCCTGCGGGGCATCGGCGTGCTCACGTCCCTGTCGCCGGAGCAGTTGCTCGTGCTGGCCAAGGACGAGACGGAGCGGCTCTACGCGGCCGGTGAGCCGGTGATCCGCCAGGGGGAACCGGGCTCGAGCATGTTCGTGGTCATCTCCGGCCGCGTCGAGGTCACGGTGCGGCAGGAGCCGGGCGGGCAGGTCGTGCGGCTCGCCGGGCTCGGCCCCGGGGACTACTTCGGCGAAATGACGCTCATGACCGGCGCGCCGCGGGTGGCGACCGTCACGGCCCTCGAGCAGACGCGGCTGCTCGAGGTGCGGCGGGACACCTTCCGCGGGATCCTCGCCGCCCGGCCCGACCTCGTCGAGAAGCTCGGCACGGCCCTGCGGCTGCGGCTGGCCGAGCGGGCCGAGGCGATGGCGGGCGTGGAGCGGTTGCCGCAGGAATCGCAGGACATCTTCCAGCGGATCAGGGATTTCTTTTCAATGTGAGCCGCGGAACCGCTCCTTTCCGACGCCGGTCGGCCCGGCGACGAGGGGGACGGGGATCCGCCTGACGCCAGCGCCCGAGGTGATGCTGCCATGCGGATCGAACTGCTTCCCTCGAGCATCCCCCCCACCGACAGCCAGTTTCTCGTGACCTATCTCGTCAACGACGAGCTGGCGATCGACGCCGGGGCGCTCGGGCTCATGGCGGACCTCGGCAGGCAGGATCGGATCCGCCAGGTGTTCATCACCCACGAGCACCTCGACCACATCGCCACGCTGCCGATCTTCCTCGAGAACGTCTATCAGCCGGGCCCGGGCTGCGTGGAACTGCTGGCGTCGCAGGACGTGCTCGACTTCCTCCACGGCGACGTGTTCAACGGCCGGGTCTGGCCCGACTTCTTCGCCCTCTCCCGCCCCGAGGACCGCTTCCTCACGGCCACGGCGCTCGAGCCTCTCGAGCCCGTCGTGCGCTCGGGGCTCACGATCACGCCCGTGCCGATGTCGCATGGCGTCGAGACGCTGGGGCTCATCGTCGACGACGGCGAGCGGATCGTGGCGTTTCCCTCCGACACGGGGCCCACGTCGCTGCTCTGGCGGCGGCTGGCGGCCGACGATCGCGTGGCGGCGGTGTTTCTCGAAGTGAGCTTTCCGCGCCGGCTGGCCGCCCTGGCGGGGCTGACCGGCCACCTGAGCACGGACACATTCGCGGCCGAGGTGGCCAAGCTGCCCCGCGACCTCCGCTGGATCGTGGTGCACCGCAAGGCCCGCTACGCCGACGAGATCGCCCGGGAAATCGCCGAGCTGGGGCTCGCACGCGTGGAACTCGTCCGGCCGGGGCACGTATACGAGTTCTGACGTGCCGGAAGCGCAGCTGCCGTGAAAACCGGAGGTTTTCGTCCGTGGAAAAACGTCCGGAGGACTTTTTCCACGGGCTGCCAGCAGGCTGTGGACACACAGCCTGCGCGATCGCAGGGATGCGATCGCGGGAGCGCAGCTGCCGTGAAAGCCGGAGGTTTTCGTCCGTGGAAAAACGTCCGGAGGACTTTTTCCACGGGCTGCTACGCCTTCTGCCGCGACACCTTCCGCCGCTCGTGCTCCGAGAGCAGGATCTTCCGCAGCCGGATGACGGCCGGCGTCACCTCGACCAGTTCGTCCTCCTCGATGTATTCGAGCGCCTCCTCGAGCGACATCCGGCGCGGCGGCTTGAGGAGGATGTTGCGGTCGCTGCCGGTGGCCCGCATGTTGGTGAGCTTCTTTTCCTTGGTCGGGTTCACCACCATGTCCTCGCTGCGGGCGTTCTCGCCGCAGATCATGCCCTCGTAAACCTCGTCGCCCGGCTCGATGAACAGGTCGGCCCGCTCCTGCAGGCCGTCGAGCCCGAAGGCCACGGCCTTGCCCGGCAGCATCGACACGAGCACGCCGTTGGCCCGCCCGGCCACATCCCCCTCGAGCGGCCGCCAGGCCTCGAAGCGGTGGTGCATGATCGCGGTGCCCTGGGTGGCGTTGAGCACCCGCGTGCGGAGGCCGATCAGGCCGCGGGCCGGGATCGAGAAGGTGGTGTGGGCGAACTCGCCCCGCGAGCCCATGTGCACGAGCTGGCCGCGGCGGGAGCCCGTCAGCTCCATCACCGGTCCGAGCTTGTCGTGCGGCACCTCCACGACGAGCGTTTCGAAGGGCTCGAGCGTCGTGCTTTCCTCCTTGCGGAGGATCACGCGCGGCTTGCCCACGGAGAGCTCGTAGCCCTCGCGCCGCATGGTCTCGATCAGCACCGAGAGGTGCAGCAGGCCGCGGCCCGACACCGAAAACTGTTCCGATCCCTCGATCGGGTCGACCCGCAACGCGACGTTCCGCTCCAGCTCCTTCATGAGCCGGTCGCGGAGGTGTCGCGTGGTCAGGAACTTGCCGGATCTGCCCGCCAGCGGCGACGTGTTGACGCCGAAGACCATGCTCAGGGTCGGTTCGTCGACGGACAGCCGTTGCAGGGGGCGGGGGTCGGCGGGATCGCAGATCGTGTCGCCGATCTCGACATCCTCCAGGCCGCTCACGGCGGCGATATCGCCGGCGGTCGCCTCCTCCACGTCCACGCGGCCGAGCTTGTCGAACACCTGCAGCCCCACCACCTTCGCCGGCACGAGCGCGCCGGCCGCCGTCGACCGCACCACGGGGGCCGCCTTCGTGAGCTTCCCGGACTCGATCCGGCCGATGGCGATCCGGCCCACGTAATCGGACCAGTCGAGCGTCGTCACGAGCATCCGCAGCGGTGCCGTCGGATCGACCGCCGGTCCGGGGATCTTTTCGAGCACCATGTCGAGGAGCGGCTCCATCGTGCCCTCCCGGACGGCCGGATCGTGGGAGGCGAAGCCGTGCCGGCTCGAGGCGTAGACGAAGGGAAAGTCGGCGAGTTCGTCGTCGGCCCCGAGCTCGAGGAACAGGCCCAGGATCTCGTCGAGCACCTCGAGCGGACGGGCGTCGGGGCGGTCGATCTTGTTGACGACGACGACGGGCCGGAGGCGGCTCTCGAGCGCCTTGGAGAGCACGAAGCGGGTCTGCGGCATCGGCCCCTCGGCCGCGTCGACGAGCACGACCGCGCCGTCGGCCATGCGGAGCACCCGCTCCACCTCGCCCCCGAAGTCGGCGTGGCCGGGGGTGTCGATGAGGTTGATCTTCACCCCCTTCCACTCGACCGCGATGTTCTTGGCGAGGATCGTGATCCCACGTTCGCGCTCGAGGTCGTTGGAGTCGAGGATCCGCTCGCCGGAGAGCTGGCTCGCGCGATACTGCCCGCTCTGTCGGAGCAGGCAGTCGACGAGCGTCGTCTTCCCATGGTCGACGTGGGCGATGATGGCGACGTTGCGGATGTCGTTGCGACGCGGGCTGCCGGCGGACGGCGGAGCGGATGACGACGAGGGGGCGCTGGCGGGAGGCATGCGGAGAGTGAGGCCGGGGGCGGGAGGGAGGGGGGCGCGACGCAGGACGCGGACGGGCGTCGCGGAGAGTCCCTGATTATTCAGGAACGGCGCAGCGTTGCATAGAGACGTTCGACGAGCGAGGCGGGCGTGTCGCCGGGGCCGGCCGCCACCGCCGCGGCCCGCAGCGGGGGAAAACCGGCTGCGGCCAGCGTCCGCGCCGCCGTGTCGGCCGCCGCCGCGGCGGTCGCGCCCCCGAACACCGCCACCATCTCGTCGCCGCCGAGCCGTGCGACCAGCCGCGCCCCCCCTGCCGCGTCGCGCAGCCGGGCCGCGGCCGCCGCGAGCAGAACGTCTCCGGCAAGGAAGCCCTCGCGCTCGTTGACGGCCTTGAGGCCGATGCAGTCGACGATCGTCAGCGCCAGGGGCAGCCGCGGCGGGGCCGTGGCGAGCGCCTCCGCGAGCTCCCGCTCGAGCGTGCCGCGCGGCGCGAGGCCGGTGACGTGGTCCTGCGGGGATGGCCCCATGCGCGCGGCCCTTGGCCTGTCGGGAGATGCACGGCCGGCCGGCGGTGCCGGGCCCGCGCGGCCCCTGCCGAGCGGGCGGCGAGAAACCAGTGGAGACGAAGGGGATCGAACCCTCAACCCCCGCCTTGCAAAGGCGGTGCTCTCCCAATTGAGCTACGTCCCCGGTCGATCCGTGCGGAATGGCCGACAGCGGAGCGCCGGACCAGGGCGGACGGTGCCCCGGCATGCGATCCCGCACCACGGCCAGTGCGCGCGCCAAGATTCGAACTTGGGACCTCTACCTTATCAGGGTAGCGCTCTAACCAACTGAGCTACGCGCGCGACGCGGGTGGTCGCCGGCACCGGTGAGGGCGGCCACCACTCGAACCTCGGATTCTAAGGGGGCTCGGGGGGTTTTCCAATGGGGTGCGCGGGGCGTGGCCGACCGCCGCGACGGCCGCCGAACGGGGCGGAAAAGTGGGGCTGGCGCGGCGGGGGGTTCCGGGTACGTTGTTGCCGTCTTCACCACGGAGGGTTCACGAGACCATGTCCACGTCGCGCAGCGTTCGGCCGGCCCGTTTGGGTCGGGGAGTTTTCGTCGTGGCCGCCGCCGTGGCGGCCGCCTGCCTGCCCGCGGCCGCCCGGGGGGCCGCCCCCACCGTGGACTACGCGTTGGGGCTCAAGCCCATCCAGCCCAACGTCGACTACGACCGGCCGCAGGGCGACGCCGTCCGCAACGCCACGATCAAGACCGAGAAAGCGGGGGGCGCGACGGCGTTCGTCGTGCGCGGGCCGGCCGGCGAGGTGCTGCGGGTGTTCGCCGACACCAACGGTGATCGCGTCGTCGACCGCTGGAGCTATTACAAGGACGGCGTGGAGGTCTTCCGCGACATCGACTCCGACCACAACGCCAAGGTCGATCAGTCGCGCTGGCTCAACTCCGCCGGCAGCCGCTGGGGGATCGACAAGGACGAGAACGGCCAGATCGAATCGTGGAAGGTGATTTCGGCGGAGGAGACCTGCGAGGAGCTCGTGAACGCGATCAAAAACCGCGACGCGGCCGCCTTCCAGCGGCTCCTGCCCACCCGTGAGGAGCTCGAGGCGGCCGGCTTCGAGGGGACGATGCTGGCCGATCTCGTGGCCCGCGTCGCCGCCGCCCCGGCGGAGTTCGCCCGCGTCGCGGGGGGGCAGAAGCAGATCGGGCCCGAGGCCAAGTGGACCGCGATGATGGCGCCGCAGCCGCCGGGCACGCTGCCGGCGGGCGGCGATGGCGTCGCCCGCGACGTCGCCGCCTACGACAACGTCGTGGCGGTCGTCGACAATGGCGGCCGCAACGCGCAGGTCTTCGTCGGCTCGCTGGTGCGGTGCGGCGACGCCTGGCGGCCGGTCGCGGCGCCGCAACTGGCCGGCGCGCAGGGCGAGATCACCGAGGCGGTCGGGTTTTTCACGCCGCGGCCCGCAGCGGGCGGCATGGAGGCCGGGCCGCAGGCGAGCGAGAAGATCAAGCCGCTCCTGGCGCGGCTCCGCGAGCTCGACGGGCAGATCGCCGGCGCCGACGACGCGGGACGCAAGAAGCTCGCCGCCGAGCAGGCCACGCTCCTCGAGCAGGTCACGGCGGGGGCCGAGCCGGCCGAGCGGGCGTTCTGGGTGAGGCAGTACGCCGAGACGCTGGCGGCCGGCGTGCAGGAAGGCTTGCTCGCCGACGGCATCAAGAAGCTCGAGCAGTTGGCGGCCGGCGCCGGCGGTGACGGGGAATTGGCGGGATTCGTCACCTTCCGGCTGGCCCAGGCCCGCTACGCCGCCAACATGCAGCAGCCCGGCGTCGAGATCGACAAGGTGCAGGCGGCGTGGCTGGAGGAGCTGCGGGCGTTCGTGGAAAAGTATCCCAAGTCGCCCGATGCGGCCGAGGCGATGCTGCAGATGGGCATCGCCGACGAGTTCGCCGGGAGGGAGCGGGAGGCGCTCGAGCGTTACGGGGCGATCATCGCCTCCTTCCCGGAATCGGTGCCCGCCCGGAAGGCCCGGGGCGCGGCGCGGCGGCTGGAGAGCGTGGGCAAGCCGCTCGCGCTCTCGGGCACGGCGCTCGACGGCAGGACCGTGTCGATCGAGTCGCTCCGTGGCACGCCCGTGCTCGTCCACTACTGGGCCACCTGGTGCGAGCCCTGCAAGGTCGACATCGCCCAGATCCGCGAACTGGCGGCCAAGTATGGCCCGAAGAAGTTCGCCGTCGTGGGCATCGCGCTCGACTCCGACCGGCAGCAGCTCGACAAGTTTCTCCAGGCCAAGCCGATCGCCTGGCCGCAGCTCCACGAGGCGGGTGGCCTCGACGGACGGCTGGCCGAGGAGCTCGGCGTGCTCACGCTGCCGACGATGATCCTCCTCGACGCCAAGGGAAACGTCGTCGATCGCAACGTCGTGATCACGGAGCTGGAGAAGAAGCTCGACGCGATGGTGGAGGCGAAGTGAGCCGGTGCGCCGGTTGCGGTCCGCAAGCTGGCGGGCCGTCGGGCGACCGGCGTCGCGGCCGCGGGGCGTGATCGCGCGCTTCCGGCCCACGACGGGCCAGAGGGCGTCGGCTGGAAAGCGGGTTTGCGTCGGCCGCGGCCCTTCGCTACGGTTCGCGGCCCGTTCGTGATGGTCGGCGAGCGGCCACCGCCGGCGCCCCCTCGCATGATCCTGCTCGCCTTCGCCGTCAGCCCGATCCTCTGTGCGCTCGGGCTCGTGCAGATCCTCGGCCTCGCCGCCGCCACGGGCGCCCGCATGGTCGAGGGCACCCGCCACGAACGCAGCGGCCACTGGCTCTGCCTGGCCGCGATGGCGATGGTGGGCTCGGTCTGCTTCCTCGCGTTGCGGCTCGGCCCCGATTCCGTCGCCGCCTGCGCCGTCACGCTGACGCTGATGACGCTGATCGCGGTGACGGACTTCCGCTGACGCGGCCGGAGGGAACCCCGCGCCGGACCCCGCCGGCGGTCGGGTGAGGGGCGGGCCGCCGTGGGCGGCCCTTGCCCATCCTTCCCGGGCCACCGCGCCGCACGGCGCTTTCGTTGGCATCGGAAAAAAACTCCCCTTCGGCACCGCCGGACGCCGAAAAGACTCCCGGAGCGGCCGGCCCGCCGGTCGGCCGTTCGCAGCGCGGGCCTGCCCTGGCCCCACGCGATCGCCGCCGTTTCGATCCAAGGAGTCAAGCATGTCCATTCTGAGATCCGCGTTCCTCGCCGCCGTGGCCGGCGCCGCGCTCGTGACGTCGGCGCATGCGGACGAACTGGCCGGCACGGTCGCCGGCAAGCTGAAGGAATCGGGCACGCTGTCCGGCTACCGCGTGAACGTGAAGGCGAAGTCGGGCACCGTCTGGCTGGAAGGCCGGGTGGCCGACTCCAAGCAGCTCGCCGCCGCGGTGAGCATCGCCGAGAACACGCCCGGCGTGGAGCGGGTGGTGAACCGGCTCACGATCGGCAGGCAGGGTGACGCCGCCGGCGGGGCGCCGACCCTCGGCCTGCCGAACTCCATCTGGGGCACGGCCGGCGTGCCGAAGCCGGCGTCCGAGGCTCGCGCCGCGACGCCGCCCTCCACTCCGCCCTCGATGACGTCCCCCGCAACCCGCGGCCTGCTGGGCCTCGGTGGCCAGGAGGCGGCAGGCGTGCAACTCACGCAGGCGCTCGCGCCGACGCCCCGTCCCGTCGCCATGACGGCGGGCGGGCCGGTCGGCATGCCGACGGCCCAGGGCGGCAGGCCTCCGGCCGGCCCGCGGTCAAACACTCCGCGGCCGCTCGGCGCCCAGACGGCCCGGGCGATGCAGCCCTCTCCTCCCCCCGGCCGGCAGCAGCCGCTGCAGCGGACCGCCATGCGGGGGCCCGCGCAGCGCACCTCGATGCGGGGTGGCGGCATGGATCCGATGCACCTGCCCGCCCCCGGCGGCTACGAGGGGCCGATGCAGGGCGGGCCGGTGGCCGACGGCCAGATGGTGCCCGGCTCGATGAGAATCGTCGACGGCGGCGGCGAGGGTGGCTACGCCAACGGCGGCTACGCGGACGGCGGCCCGGGGTTATGCCTCCGGTGGCCCGGCCGGTGGTGGAGCCCTCGGCGCCCCCATGCCCATGGGCGGCACGGGCGTCGGCCTCCCGCCGGTTCCCGGCCGCGGCGACGGCCCCAACATGCCCAACTACGCCTGGCCGAGTTACTCCGCCTCGCCCAACTACGCGGCGGTGCAGTATCCGACCCAGTATTCGCCGACCGCCTGGCCTTACATCGGCCCGTTCTACCCCTACCCGCAGGTGCCGCTCGGCTGGCGGCGGGTGTCGCTCGAGTGGGACGACGGCTGGTGGTGGCTCGACTTCGACGAGCGGCACATCCACAGCCATCATCGTTGAACCCCGCCCGGCGGGATCTCCAGACACACGAAGAACCACTCCCCCGCCCGTCGGGGGAGTGGTTTTTTCGTGCCGGCCCGCCGCCGGCCTGCGGACCGGTTTTTTTCCGCCACCGGAAAAATCCGCAAGTTCGGCGGCCGCGCCGTCGATACAACCCGCAGGGTCGGCGTCCATTCCGCCACCCGGTCACCGCAGGAGGGTCGTCGATGTTTGCACGAGCACGGTTCGCGTCGCTGGCACTGGTGCTGGCGGTGGTGTCGACGACCCAGAGCGGCTGCTTCTGGCTTGCCAGCCAGGGCCCCAACATCGGCCCCCTGGCGTTCCCGATCCCCGTGCCGGTGTATGTGCAGAAGCAGAAGGAAGACCAGTTCTGGAACTACGAACGGTATGAGCGGGCGCCGGTCCTCGGGGCGATTCCGCCCGGCGGCCCGTGCGAGGCCACCGACGAGCCCAGCGACGACGAGGTGATGCGGGCGCTCGAGAAGGCCCGGCCGGTGCAGGGCAACTGGCCCTTCCTCTACGAGATCCAGCGGAACCACGTGCGGATCTCGAAGTGCAAGATCGCCGACTACATGGATCCGCCGCGCCACTACCCGCTGGCCGGGCCCGCGCAGCTGCACCACGCCCATTACAAGTGCACGATCTACTTCCAGGAAGTGAAGCGGATCGGCTGGCCGGTGCCGCACACGCTCGTCGACGAGGACTGCCAGGAAGTCGTCTACATCGACCACGACCACCTGCACATGGTGGGCGACGTCGACGGCGGCTGCGACGCGAACTTCTAGCAGGCTGTGGACAAACAGCCTGCCGGCGGCCGCTGGCCCGCCGCAGCCGTGCGGATTGTGCCGGACGACGCGGCCGTGCGGATTCGTGTCGCCGGAAGCGGCTCCACCGGTCGATCCCACCCACGGGTGGTCGGCGGGCTTCGAGGGAACGAACCGCCGCGTGCCGCCCGCTTCCTGCGGGCAGGCCTTCCATGACGCCGCGAGTGTTCGCATGCTCCCGGCGGCCGGCGGCGCAGGCCGGCCTGTTGGCGGTCGCGGGGTGCGCCGCGCTCCTCGCGACGGCGCCCGCGACCGCCGCCGCGCAGAACGCCCGCGCGTGGGCGGGATCGACGGCCCGCGAGCCCGTGCGGGTCGCGGCGCGGCCCGCCGACCGGCAGGCAGACGGCGCGCCCGCCCAGCAGGCCGACGAACCGGCGGGCGATCGGGAGCCCGAGGGATCGGCGGCTGAACCGGCGGCCGTGCCCGGCGGCCCGCTCATCCCGACCGGAAACCTGCTGGCCACGATCCGCGACGGCGGCATCCTGATGGTGCCGCTGCTGGCCTGCTCGTTCGCGCTGGCGGTCTTCGGGATCGAGCGACTCGTGAACCTGCGGACCGGCCGCGTCGTGCCGCGGATCTTCGTCACCCGGTTCATCGAGCAGGTGCAGTCGGGGCAGCTCTCGCGGGGCGAGGCGCTCGACGCCTGCGAGGAGAACGGCAGCCCCGCCGCCAAGGTGTTCGCCGCCGCGGTGCGGCGGTGGGGCCGGCCCGCCGTGGAAATCGAGCAGGCGGCGATCGACGCCTGCGAGCGGGAGGTCAACCACCTGCGGCGGTATCGCCGGGTGTTCAACGGCGTGGCCACGATCGGCCCGCTGCTCGGGCTCCTCGGCACGGTCTTCGGTCTCATCCGCTCCTTCAACGATGTGGCCGGGGCCGGCGCGATGGGGCGGCCCGACCTGCTGGCCCGCGGGTTCGGCGAGGCGCTGATCACCACGGCGATGGGGCTGCTCGTGGCGATCCCGGCGATGGTGATGCACTGGGTCTTCACGAGCCGCGTCGATCGGCTCGCGATGCGGCTCGACGAGACCTGCCAGCAGGTGATCGACGAGATCTCACAGGAGGCGCTCGGCGAGGTGAAACGCCGCGCCGCGGGGTGAGCCATGCCGCTCGTGCGACTCTCCGACGACGAGGAGCCGGCGCCGAACCTCGCGCCGATGATCGACGTGATCCTCGTGCTCACGATCTTCTTCATGTGTGCCACGAAGTTTTCGGGCGACGAGCGGAAGTTGGATCTCGACCTGCCGCAGGCCGGGCGTGCGGCGGCCGCGGCGGAGTCGCCGCCGACGGTGATCGAAGT
>Ga0209085_1001226_pt1 | contig 16320 bp, 11 predicted proteins | sample C_131016_EF_Meta_FD_187310 | JGI IMG/M metagenome (GOLD analysis project Ga0209085, IMG submission 187310) | Freshwater microbial communities from Lake Croche, Canada to study carbon cycling - C_131016_EF_MetaG (SPAdes) (version 2) | ecosystem: Environmental > Aquatic > Freshwater > Lake...
GGAGTGAGGATGGCTTCAATAATCTGTTGGCTCTCCGTATCGCTTGGGTTAATGAACGCTTTGATGCTCTGTTTCCAACTGTTTCTTTGTTTGCACAAAAATACTCCCCTAACCCTTAGATGCGCCCCTCGATCACATTTCTCAGTTTTAATTCCTTCAATAATAGTCCTGCCATAATCGTCTTACCTGCGCCTGGATCATCTGCTAACAAAAATCGCAAGCGTACCTGAGGTAAAATATGACTATATACTGCTTCTAGTTGATGAGGTAAGGTTTTGACAACGCTTAAACTGACGGCAAAATGGGGATCATATTCAAAAGCTGTTTTAATCCGGATAGACTCAATAAAAAGAAAGAAAGAATTAGGATCGACTTTAGGTGTGGTTAAATCAAAAGCTAGAATCTTTTCTGCTTCCTCTAAAGTAATTTGAGCCTCTTTTATATCTCCTTCGCTAGTCCGAACTTGTAAAAGTACCTCATTTTTAATAATATCTACATCAATAACAATAACAGGAGCAGAAAATTGATTTGATATTTCAATTCTTTTACCAAGAAGTTTGTTAATCATGAAACTAGATCAGACGCTCTAAAAAAGCTGCTTGTGGATCAATTATTTTAAGTCCTAGTCCAGCAAACTTGACTGCTAAGGTTATGTTTGTCCCGCTTCCTAACACTTTATTCACCTCTCCCTCCCCATAAACTCTATGTAATAGACGATCCCCAACTGACCAAATTTCTGTACTTAGTTTTGGTGCAGGAGTTCGAGTTGTCTGTTCTGTACTTGTTTTTGGCGATATAGATTTAGCTGAATGGCTAGACTTTCCCTTAAATAATTCTTTGGGGATCTCTGTTAAAAATTGTGAAGGATTTTTTACTTCTCGATAACCCCAGACATTTCTTTCCCTAGCATAGGTCAAATATAAGAGTTCTTGAGCGCGGGTTACTCCTACATAACAAAGACGACGTTCTTCTTCTAGCTTAATAGGATCTTGAAGACTGCGGTTATCGGGAAGAAGTCCCTGTTCCATCCCCACTAAAAAGACTACAGGAAATTCTAACCCTTTAGCTGAATGTAAAGTCATCAAAGAGACTTTTTGTTGTTCTCTATCTAAGTTATCTAGATCCGAAGCTAAAGAGGTATTGCCTAAATAAGCTTCTAGGGAAGTTTCTTCGGTTTCTTCTTGAAACTGAGTAACTGCATTAAATAATTCCATAATGTTCTGTATTCTGCCTTCTGACTCGTCTGTTTTCTTACTTTTTAAATCATCTAAATAGCCTGATTTATCCATAACTTGGGTGAGAATTTCAGCCGCAGAGAGTTGATTAATGTTATTTCTAAAGTATTCAATTACCTCCACAAATTTTTGAATAGCTTTAGCGCTGCGTCCGCCTAGGGTATTAACAGAGGTCTGATCTTGAATTATTTCCCAGAGAGGAACTGTTAATTCTTTCGCTGCTTTCATTAAGTTATCTATTGTTGTATCCCCTATCCCACGCCTTGGAGTATTGATAATTCGTAATATACTGACTGTATCAAATGGGTTAGAAATCACTTTTAAATAAGCTAAAGCATCCTTAATTTCTTGTCGATCATAGAATTTGAAGCCCCCTACCACCAGGTAAGGAATATTATATCTTAAGAGAATTTCTTCAAAAGAACGAGATTGAGCGTTAATTCTATATAAAATCGCAAAACTAGACCAGTTCAAATTAGGATTCTCTTCTTTCAGTTCTCTCATTTGCTTAATAATGAAATTGGCTTCTTCTTGCTCATTATTCGCTTGATATAATACTATCTTATCTCCTGTGCCCCTAGTGGCTTTTAGAATTTTTTCAATCCGTTGTGTATTGTTTTCAATTAACTGATTAGCTGCTTGCAAAATTATCTCTTGTGAACGATAATTTTCCTCTAATTTAATCATTGTTTTTGTTTGTTCATCTGGGAGATTATCGCCAAAGTCTGCTTGAAAATTCAAGAGTATCTTAAAATCTGCCATGCGAAAACTATAGATAGATTGGTCAGCATCTCCTACAACAAAGATGGAGCGATTTTGCCAATTCCAATCTTTTTTAACTGTGGCTCCATTGGTTGTCAAAAGACGAATTAAGTCATATTGAATTTGGTTAGTATCCTGATATTCATCAACTAAAATATGATTAAATTGTCGGTGCCAATAGCCTAAAATACTTTCATTTTGCTGAAAAAGACGAGCAGGAACTAAGAGTAAATCATCAAAATCTAGAGCATTATTAGCGGCTAGTTGTCTTTGATATTCTTCATAAACTTCAGCAATAGTCCTTGTTTTATAACTGGGATCTCTTCTAAAGTATTCTTGCGGCGTAAGTCCTAGATTTTTAGCATTACTGATTTTATAGCGAACAGAACGATGTTCAAACTGTTTTTCATCTAAATTCAGTTGTTTAGTGACAATATTTTTAATTAAAGCCACCGAGTCTGAATCATCGAAAATAGAAAAGTTTCTCGTCCATGTTCTCCCTTCTTCATCTTGATATTTATTGATATCCTGGCGCAAAATCCGAGAAAATAAACTATGAAAAGTACCAATCCAAAGATGCTTGGTAATGGTCTGATAGACTCGCGAATGAATCTGTTTTTGTTCTAACTCAGATACCAAGGTTAAGGGTTGGCCATACTTTGTTTGGGCTATATCTGTAGCGAAAATATTCTCTAGTCTCTCTTTCATTTCTTTTGCTGCTTTATTGGTAAAAGTAACAGCTAAAATCTGCCCAGGCTCTACTTGATGATGACGCAGTAAGTGGGCTATCCTATAAGTTAAGGCTCTGGTTTTTCCCGAACCAGCTCCTGCTACAACTAACAAAGGTCCTGTAAAGTGCTCTACAGCCAGACGTTGAGAGGTATTAAGCTTTGCTAAATAGTCAAACATAGTAATAAAAGGCAAAAGGCAAAGGGCAGGGTACACCAAAGGAGAGGGGCAAAGTTTATTTAGTAAATAATTACCAAACAAGGAGCATAAAAAAATTGCCCTAGAGATTATCCAGAATTGCTAAATATTAAACAAAACAGTAATATATCTCACAAAACTATTATTTTATCTTATAATAGAGGAAGCGGAGACGAATGTTTCCGTTCACTCCTCACACCACTTTCCGCCTGGATGATATTTTCGGGCGGTTTCTTAATTTGTAAATTAATTTTAGCTTAAATAAAGAAAAATAAACTTTATTAAACAGTTAAATGTTTATTGGTTAACACTATTGACAAGAAGGCTTTTTTAGCTGACCATGGAAAAGCTTACAAGTCATCGACTTAAATAATTGTGGGCGATCTTGCTCAGTAAATCAGCAGAAAATATTTTTGATGAGACCTAAACAGGTATAATTTAAACTGAGATTGAATTATTCAACTCAAATATCAACGTAATTAATAAAGGATTTTCGGTATGTCAGCAACTCCCGCAGTTACCGACAACAGTTTCGAACAAGAAGTTTTAAAGAGCGAAGTTCCTGTTCTGGTAGATTTCTGGGCTCCTTGGTGTGGTCCATGTCGGATGGTCGCACCTGTAGTAGATGAAATAGCTGAACAATATGCAACTAAAGTAAAAGTAGTTAAATTGAATACAGACGAAAACCCCAAGACAGCTAGTAATTACGGCATTCGCAGTATCCCTACTTTGATGCTATTTAAAGCAGGACAAAGAGTTGATATGGTTGTCGGCTCTGTACCAAAAACAACTCTAATCAATACAATTGAAAAATATCTCTAAATCAATAGAGCATTTTTGAACGGCGCCTTTATACTAAGGCGCTGTTCGTATTGATTTCGTGTGCCAAAACCCCGACTCCCCTAACTCTTACTAAAACGCATTTTAGCTTAAAATTAAAAGAAGGTCTTCAAGATGAGTCTATGGTTTTAGCAGAGCGAAATGAATGGGAAAAATCAATAACAGAAGAAGAACTAGGGCAATTTCTCAAGGAGTTAGAAAACCTTGAGCATAGTAAGTGGATACTGCGCTCAATAACGACTCTAGTCAATATGAGTCAGCAAGAATTAGAAAGACTAGATTGGAAAATTATCACAGGAACACTACAAGATCTCTCCCAGGGCTTTAAACTATTTCATCCCTATCGTCATCGTCGTAAAGTAGCAATTTTTGGTTCAGCACGGATCCCCCCTGAAAACTCAGAATATCAATTCGCTGTGCAATTTGCACGCCGTTTAGCTGAAGCAGGCTTTATGGTGCTGACAGGTGGTGGAGGAGGAATTATGCAAGCAGGTAATGAGGGCGCAACGAGAGAACATTCTTTTGGGCTGAATATTCAGTTGCCTTTTGAACAGGGAGCTAACCCCTATATCATGGGTGATGAAAAATCGTTACATTTTAAGTATTTTTTTACACGTAAACTTTTTTTTCTGCGAGAAAGTGATGCTGTGGCTCTATTTCCAGGGGGCTTTGGTACCCAAGATGAAGCATATGAAACCTTAACCCTTTGTCAAACTGGCAAATATGGTCCAGCTCCCTTGGTTTTAATTGATGAACCCGGCGGGAACTATTGGCAGAATTGGCAGAAATATGCTATCAATATCTTCTTGTCTAAAGGCTTAATTAGCCCTCAAGATACTAATTTATATACTATCACAGATAATTTAGATGTAGCCTGTGAGACAATAAGTAATTTTTATCGAGTTTATCATTCTAGTCGTTATGTGGGAGAAGAATTAGTAATAAGACTAAATAGCTGTCTTTCTGATGAACAGTTAGAAGAACTCAATCAAAACTATCATAGTATTTTAGTAAGTGGTAAGATCAGGCAAATTCGGCAAGCATTACCAGAAGAACAAGGCGATGAAACAGAAAAACTGCCACGCCTTGTTCTGAATTTTAACCAGAAAAATCAGGGTAAACTTTATCAAATGATTTGGGCAATTAATAACATGGAATTAGCAGATTCCTCCACTTGTCACCCAGAACATAAATAAATACTAAAGGATACGGAGAGAGAGGGATTCGAACCCTCGTTAAGTTGCCCTAAACAGCATTTCCAGTGCTGCGCCTTCAACCGCTCGGCCATCTCTCCATTTACGGTCACAATCATCCATTATATGATCATAGAGAGACTTTTAGCAAGGAAATTTTCAAAAATGCCAAAATTTTATCAAATAAAAATTATTCAGAAGCAAACTAAGCAGGAATATAACCTATCTCTACCAGATGACCAATATATATTACATAGTGCCGAGAACCACCGAGAGGAGATACTGCCTTTTTCTTGTCGCAATGGAGCTTGTACGACTTGTGCTGTGAGAGTATTGGAAGGAGAAGTCTATCAACCGGAAGCCATGGGACTATCCCCTGAGCTCAGAAAAAAAGGTTATGCTCTACTTTGTGTGAGCTATCCCCGTTCCAATTTAATCGTGGAAACTCAAGAGCCTGATGAGGTGTATGAACTACAATTTGGACGCTATTTTGCCAGAGGAAGAGTTCGGCATAGTCTACCCTTAGATGAGGATTAATAACATGAGTAAAATTACGGAATCAGAACAGGAACTAGAGGCTTTTTTGGATATTGCTACTGAGGCAGTCCTCAGTGCCGGGATCATTTTACAGACAAATTTGGGTAAACTAAAGAATGTTCAAGAAAAAGGATATACTGGAGATCTAGTTACAGAAGTAGATAAAAAGTCCGAAGAAGAGATTATTAGAATTATTAAGCGTCATTTTCCTAACCATTTTATCTTGGCAGAGGAATCAGGAGAGATCGCTAGTACTCAATCTGAATATCTTTGGGCAGTTGATCCCTTAGATGGGACTACTAATTATGCACATGGTTATCCTATAGCTTGTGTTTCAGTCGGTTTAATGATAGAAGGAGTCCCGAAAATAGGAGCAATTTATAATCCCTTTCGCCAGGAGTTATTTAGAGCAGCAACAGGACTAGGAGCAACTCTGAATCGTCAACCAATCAAAGTTTCCTTAACCAAGCAACTCGTTACAAGCTTACTAGTTTCAGGATTTGCCTACGATCGTCGCTCTACCAATGACAATAACTACAAAGAGTTTTGTTATTTAACTCATTTAACACAGGGAGTCCGTCGAAGTGGTTCTGCAGCACTGGATTTAACCGATGTGGCTTGTGGGAGACTTGACGGTTATTGGGAACGGGGCATTAAAGCTTGGGATATTGCAGCAGGAGTGGTAATTCTTCAAGAAGCAGGTGGGAAAGTTACTGCCTATGACCAAAGTCCCCTAGTTATAGAATCAGGAAGGATATTAGCAACTAATGGATTAATTCATAGAGAGTTAAGTGATGCTCTAGAGCAAACAAAATATGCAGACATCTTTAAAGATAAATACTAACTAATAAGAACTAAGATGGGGACAGTTGTCTATGTCTTTTAAAATTGAGCAAGGATTATTCAAATATAATATTAAAGATCATTATGCAATACTAGGAGTCCCCCTAGATGCTGATGAACAGATGATTCGTCAACAATATCTGAAAATCGCTCGGTTGCTACATCCTGATACCTGTAAATTTAAAGAAGAAAGCGACAAACGTTTAGCTAATCAAATCTTTTCACAATTTATTTCACTATCCCATAAACAGCTATCAAATGAAGCACTACGCATAGAATTTTTGTTGGTACTATCACAGACAGGAAAAAGAATAGCAGAAGATCCTAGTGTGGTGACAATTGCTAGCGAGACGAGTAAAAGACTGTTTAAAGCAACAAAGTCAAACTTAAATGCAGAATACAACAAGATTATCACTACACTGAGCGAAGTACAATATACAAATATTCAAGAAGCGCTCAATAAAATAGCTGAAATAAGTGAAGTTAATCTAGTATATTTAATGCAAAAACAAGGACAGGACATTAATTGGAAACCCAAAAATACAGGAGCCGTACAAGGAAAGACCGAAGGAAAAACTGAACAACCAATACCAGTCCCTTCAGAAAATCTATCGCCTAGTGCAGTGTATCTGAAAAGAGCCGAAGAATATATAGAACAAAACTTACCTGCTCAAGCGATCATAGAATTGAGAGATGTTCTTAAGGTTAAGCCTAATGATAGTGCAGCCCATGCCTTGATGGGACTAGCGTATCTAGAACAAAATCAAATAACTATGGCTAAAGTGCATATTAATAAAGCCATACAGTCTAATGCCCAAGACCCACTAACCATCAAGGCTAAAAAAGCTTTAGTTCAGGCGACTAAAGAAAATGATGCTAATAAGGGACTTGCTGACAAAAAATCCTCTCTTAATGGTATTTTTAAGAATATCTTTGGTGGCAAAAAGGAATAATAGTAAACAATGATTCACCAACCCCCTGCAGGTGCCCGCGATTTATTACCATTAGAGGTAGCTCAAAAAAGCTGGATTAATGATCAACTGCAGTTGGTCTTTCAACGCTGGGGTTATCAAAGAATAGTCACTTCTACTCTGGAGTGGCTAGATACTCTAACAGCAGGTGGTGCAATAGATCCTAAGACAGTCATTCAATTGCAAAATGGGATAGAACGCTCATTAGGGCTACGTCCTGAGTTGACAGCATCCATCGCTAGAGCCGCCGTAACCCGCATGGCAGGTAATACATATCCCCAACGCCTCTGTTATCGGGCTAATATTTTTCGCCATCCGCCAGCCGGCTACTATGGGAAACAACTAGAATTTTATCAAGCTGGGGTAGAACTACTTTTTGTAGGAGGTGTTTTAGCTGATACTGAAATACTATTATTAATAATAGACAGTTTAGAGAGGTTAGGACTGACAGGATGGAACCTAGTTCTAGGAGAAGTGAGTCTGACCCGTTCTCTGTTAAATCTTTTCCCCCCTTCTTTGAGAAAGGAGATTAGAAACTGTATAGTCTATCTAGATCGCCTGAAATTAGAAAATATTCCTTTCGCTTCAGGAGAATTAAAGCAATTAGCTTTAGAGATATTTGACCTAAGGGGTTATCCTGAGCAAGTTTTAGAACGTGTTGCCCAATTACCTCTAGATGTAGCAGGAAAAGAAAGTGTTGAGCATTTAAAGTCCCTTTTAAATAAACATCTAGGAAAAATTCACCCGCAAGAATTACCGCTTATTTTAGACTTGAGCCTATTACAACCCTTTGATTACTATACCGGAATTGTCTTTCAGATTGTCCAAGCCAGAGGGTCTCAACTACGGGTTTTAGGACAAGGTGGACGCTATGATCAACTTCTAGAACTATATCATCCCCAACAAAAAGCAGCCCCAGGGATTGGCTTTTCTCTGAACATAGAAGAACTGCACCTGAGTCTTTTAGAAACGGGCAAACTGCCTCAAACAACTCCACCGACTGACTGGTTAGTTATTCCACAAGATGACCAAGCAGAAGCTGCAGCCTTTATCTATGCTCAAACTCTACGTGAGGAAAGTGAAAATCTAGTTAGAGTAGAGGTGGATTTAACTAGACGCGAGGAGGCAAAAATTAGGGAGTATGCCCGCACATGCAGAATCTCTCGTCTCGCTTGGGTTCCTGGAGAAGGCACACCCATAATTGAGATGGTTTCTTAGGTTTGCCAGTTAGAAGTTCCTTAAAATTGTATTTTGGCTCATTACCGTAATGAAAAGCCTAGCATTTTCGGTCATTGCGGATTAAGGTACGGTAATCACTATGTGATAAGGCGGAAAATCCCTGCTGACAAACAAGGATCATTATTTGTATAGTATAAAATAAACTATACTTTAATTTCCGAGTTCTACTATGGTCACACTGGAAAAAGGCAATATTACCATTCATACCGAAAATATCTTCCCGATTATTAAAAAATCTCTCTATACAGATCATGAGATCTTTTTACGGGAGTTAATCTCTAACGCCTTTGATGCCATTTCTAAACTGAAAATGGCGTCATATGCAGGCGAAGTCAAACAAGAGGTGGGGGAAGGAGAAATTTCTCTGTCCATCGATAAGGACAAAAAAACTCTGTCTATATCAGATAACGGTATAGGGATGACTGTGGAAGAAGTCAAAAAATATATCAACCAAGTCGCTTTTAGTAGTGCTGAGGAATTCGTTAAAAAGTACCAGAAAACAGCCAATGATTTAATTGGACATTTTGGGTTAGGCTTCTACTCTGCCTTTATGGTTGCTAAACTGGTAGAAATTGATACTCTCTCCTATCAAGAGGGGGCTGAGGCCGTACATTGGGCTTGTGATGGTTCACCCGAATTTGAATTGAGTCCCTCTTCAAAGCAGACTGTAGGGACAACGATTACTTTAACTTTTCTAGATGAAGAGGCTGAGTATCTAGAACCAGCTAGAATTAAGCAATTAGTGAAAACCTATTCAGACTTCCTCTCGGTTCCCATTAAACTAGATGGAGAAGTTCTCAATAAACAGCGTGCTCTCTGGAAAGAATCCCCACAAAACTTAACAGATGAGGACTATCTAGAATTCTATCGCTATCTCTATCCTTTTCAAGAAGAACCGCTTCTCTGGGTACATCTCAATACTGACTATCCTTTCCTGTTAAATGGTATACTTTACTTCCCCAAACTGAAGCCTGATGTAGATATCAATCGAGGACAGATTAAGCTATTCTGTAACCAAGTTTTTGTCAGTGATCACTGTGAAGAGATTATACCTGAATTTTTACTACCTTTAAGAGGGGTGATAGACAGTCCTGATATTCCTCTCAATGTCTCTCGTAGTGCCTTAACTAGTGATCGCACAGTCCGTCGCATAGCAGACTTTATCGCTAAAAAAATAGGCGATCGTCTGAAATCTCTCTATCAAGATAACCCAGAAAAGTATCTACAATGCTGGCAAGATGTGGGAACTTTTGTCAAGTTCGGTTCTCTCAAAGAGGAGAAATTTAAAAAACAGGTTGAGGATATTCTAATCTATAGCACAACCTATAAGCCAGAAATAACCCCTCAAGTAGAGGTACAAACTCCTAGTTCTGATGATGCTTGGCAAGAGGTCAAAACAACTAAAGAGGACTCCATAACTATTCTAGAAAAAGCAGGTTACACTACCCTGAAAAACTATCTAGAACGGAATAAAACTCGACATGAAAACCGCGTCTTTTACTGCACAGATGCCAAAGTACAAGCCACCTATGTAGATCTATACAAAAATCAAGGACTAGAAGTACTCTTTTTAGATTCCTTTATCGATGTTAACTACTTCATTCCCTTCTTAGAGAGAGAACATGATAAAGTTAAATTCTCTCGGGTGGATTCGGAATTAGATAAAAGTCTTCTCCAAGAAGAAAAAGAGAAGGAAATAGTCGATCCCACCACTAACAAAACTCGTTCAGAACAAATCAAAGAAACCTTTGAAAAGGCACTTAACCGTCCGCGTCTGAATATTCGCACAGAGGCGATTAAATCAGATAGTCCAGAAACGTCCCCACCGGCAATAGTTCTCCTACCAGAAACAATGCGTCGTTTTCGAGAAATGTCGGCATTAATGCAGCAACAAGCGGTAGAGTTTCCTGAAGATCATGTTTTAGTGGTTAATACGGCTCATCCTTTAGTGCAAAAAATTGCTCGGATCAGTCAAGGTAGTATTATTACTGGCAGTAGCGAGTCTCCGTCAGCCGAACTAGCTAAAATGCTCTGTCAACACGTCTATGATCTAGCTTTACTAGCACAAAGAGCATTTGATGCAGAAGGGATGAAAGCCTTTATTGAACGCTCTAATCTCGTTTTAACTCGTTTGAGTGAAACAGTTTAAGAAAGGGGGTAGGGGGTAGGGTGTAGGGTGTGGGGAAGATAAACTAACTCCCCACAGTAATCACCGTAACTACACCCTAATTCCCCATTGACTGTCCTGCTATCCATCCCGTTGTCCAAGCGGACTGAAAGTTAAAACCACCTGTCACCCCATCTATATCTAATACTTCTCCAGCAAAGAAGAGTCCAGGACAGACTTTACTCTGCATGGTTTTAAAATCCATCTCAGAGAGAGATACCCCGCCACAGGTGACAAACTCTTCTTTAAAGACTCCTTTGCCAGAAATATTATAAGTTCCTTGTTTGAGCTCTTGACAAAGTGCAGTAAGTTGTGCATTAGAAAGTTCTGCCCAAGTCCTCTCTGTCTGTATGTTTACAGTTTCTACTAGTCTTTGCCAGAGTCTTTTGGGTAGCTTAAATGGACAGTGACTATATACTTGTTTTTTAGCGGAACTAGTCTTGAGCTTAAGTAACTCTTCTTTTAAACTCTCGCCTGGATATTCGGGTAACCAGTTAATTATTAAAGATAGTTTATAGTTATGTTGATGGAGGAGTCGGGCTGCCCAAGCCGATAATTTTAGTACTGCAGGACCTGAGAGTCCCCAATGAGTTATAACTATAGGACCTGTCTGTGTCAAGCGGTTCTTACCAACTGTGGCGAGACTAAGAGAAACAGACTCCACAGAGACCCCGGAGAGTCCTTCTAAACGACTATCTCGGATATTAAAAGTAAATAGAGAGGGAACGGGGGGTTCTATTTGATGTCCTAAATCTTTAGCCCAACGATAACCGAGAGGACTACTTCCTGTTGCGATCAAGAGACGATCACACTGTAACTCTTCTCCCTGCTTGAGAACGACTGTAAAGCCTGGCGCAACTTTGACTACAGGAGTTTGGGTTTTAATAATTACTTTTGCCTTTTCTGCTGCCTTCAAGAGGCATTCCACAATAGTTTCTGAAGAGTTCGTGACAGGAAACATTCTGCCATCAGCTTCTGTCTTTAGTTGTACACCCTCTCTATTGAACCAAGCAATGGTATCTCCAGGATTAAAGCGACTAAAAGCCCCTCGCAGTTCCTTAGAGCCTCTGGGATAATATTGAATTAATTGGGCTGCATCAAAACAATGATGGGTGACATTACAACGTCCTCCCCCAGATATTCTGACTTTAGTTAAGGGTACCTTCCCCGCTTCTAGTAGTATGGTATGACTATTAGGGTATTTCACCGCACTGGTAATCGCCGCAAAAAAACCAGCCGCACCCCCGCCAATGACAATAACCCTCATCTGATGATCCTAACCCATGCTAATTTCAACTATGACCCAAATCTTAAACTAGATTTATTAATTATTCAGTACAATTCTCAAATTTCTTTAAATCATAAAATCCAGTTCCTACAGCGAAATTTAGTTAATTTGAGAATCTGTCTGAGCAGCCACAATATGGGTAGAGCGCCCCTTTTTTAGTAGTATTTTTATTCTAATTAGAAGTTTTTTTTTAACTAAGCGGTTTTTAGTGTCCTTTGTAACTACTCACATTCTAATTCTAGCAGATCCCCAAAAATTTTGTTTGCTCTTGACGTTTTCTGTTAAAAAGATTAATATGTTTTCATACTTTCTTTCGATCTCACACAGTATTTTTAGACTTGATAGTTTTCCCTTACTCTGTGTATCGTTTTACTCACTAGACACTAAGGAGTTAATTTATGTCTCTTACTTATTCAGGTGATTTTTCTTTTACAAGCGCCAACTCTTATGGGATAAATGGAACAGATGGCTCTTATACCAACGAAGTTGTAGCGACCATAGCACGTACAGGTGATACTACTACACATAGCGGTTCTGATGATGTAGTTACTGTACCAGTAAGTATAAGTTCTAGCAACGCTGTTAATGGCGCAGACTATAGTGCTAATTCAACTATTTATGTTACCTTCCCTGCTGGCGTAAACAGTGAAAATGTTACCATTCCCATCTACCAAAATCCCAACGTTGCACCCACTAAAAGTATCAATCTTAAGTTAGGAACACCTATCAGTAGTAGCTTTTTCCCAGCTACATCGGGACAAAACTCGACAGACATAACGCAAACCACTTATAGCATCGTTAATACTGCTTCTGCTTACGCCAATAATCAGTCTATAACGATTCCCTCTAATGGTTCTGCTAATCTCTATCCCGATAACATCTATGTTTCAAATACAAGTGGCCAAATCACTAATGTACAAGTTACTTTAATAGGTGTAAGTCAGGTTTGGACTAATGACCTTGAGGTATTATTGGTTGGTCCAAATGGCAAAGCGGTTGAGTTACTAGCAGGAATAGGTGGTTCTAATTCTGCAAATGGGGACGTTCTGACATTTTCCGGAACAGCTCCTTCGGCTCTTCCGGTGAGTGCTGCAATCACCTCAGGAAACTATCTACCTTCTGTCAATCAAAATAGTAGTAGATCTCACGATCAGTTTAATTCTCCTGCCCCAGGTACTAACCCAAATACGGGTACTTACTCAACTAATTTAGGTGATTTTAATGGAATTCCTGCCAATGGGACATGGTCTCTATATATAGTCGATCGGAACAATATTCAGGGCGGGAATATTGCTCATGGTTACCAACTACAGTTTGAAGGGGTTACGCCTACAGTAACGTCTGCGCCAACGCCTCCTGTGGCAACGCCTCCAGTAACGTCTGCGCCAACGCCTCCTGCAACGCCAACGTCTCCTGCAACACCTCCTGTGGCAACGCCTGCGACAACGGCAACTCAGCCCGAAAGCCCTATTCGAGTGAGCAGTCCTGCTGTGGATGATACTCCTACTGGGACTACTGAAACCTTTTATGTTACGGCTCCTAAAAACGCCACCGTTATCTATTATACCACTGATAACACTGCTCACAATGGATCTGACTATATAGGTACATACGGAAGTCTCAACTTAACAGCAAACCAGACCATTCCAGTCACAGTAACGATTCCAGGAAGTACCGCTTCCGGCTATTCTACTAATTACACCCTTAATGTCTATAATCCTAGTACTGGGTTTTCATCTGAAGGTGTAGGTACAATAAACTATGACAGCCCTATTCAAGTGAGCAGTCCTAGTGTGACTGATACTTCTGCTGGAACTACTGAAACCTTTACTGTTACTAATAATTCATCTAGTTTTTCTAACCTTATCTATTATACTAGTGATGGAGGTGCTAAAGGAAACGTTGACTATACAGGTACATATGGAAATCTCGCCTTAACACCAGGCGAGTCCAGTCAAGTCACAGTACAGATTACAGGAAGTACCGGAGCTGGCTATTCTAAGTCTTACTACCTCAATGTCTATAATCCTAATACTGGTGTTGCAGTTCAAGGTGCAGGGACAATAGACTATGCCGGTATTGACGTTCCGCCCATTCTCAGTGTTAGCAATAGTATTAATACTGGCACTACTGAGGAGTTTAATGTTAATTTATCCGTCCCTTATGATCAACCCCTCAAAATCAACTATTATACTACAAATCAAGATGCTAATGGCAATAATGATGGAAGTGCTCAAGATGGCGTTGACTATACAGGGACATACGGAACTTTCTACTTTCAACCAGGACAGACAAGTGAACGAATATCAGTGCCCACCCTACCAAATGGCTCGGGTGATTTCTATCTCCATGCCCTTGATATAAATACTGCTGGTAACGTACTTCAAAATGTTGCAGGTCGGGGGATAATCTAGAACAGTCTCAGCTTCTGTAGTTGATACATTGACGAATGCTTTGATTTTACTAAAAAAGCACCACCCATAGTAGAGATTATAATTGATCTCTACTATGTTCCTCATTTTGGGAAAGGTTAAATTAATCTTGACTAAGGTGAGATACTCTCAAACTAGCAGGTGAAGAACGATCCTCTACTAACTTCACACTAAGTCTATTTGCTTCTAGATGACAAACAATCTATCTGATTGTTTCTACATCCTCAGAATTTCTAATAGTAAAATCTAGCTAAAAATAGACGAAATTAATTAAGCTAAAACGCATTTTTACAGCAATTTGAGACCAAATATAACTCAAAACCAAGGGGCGGGGCTTACGCCCCGCATGGGTTTTAGCTTTTTAATCTGGGCTTCATTTGATTAGAATTTGCTGTAAATGCGTTTTTGTAGGCTGTAGGGAGGGAGTTTGATAGGTTAGTTCTCTCCTTGATCGTATCGAATTTAGATGCACAACAGCTTAACTATAAATTTTTGAATCATTAAAAATAGCCCACAACTATAGCATAGAAAACTTTTGCAAGAAGTCTAATAATCTTCGTACTCTGAATGTTTTCAGTGGTATTTATGATGCAAACAATAAATAAATATTAACTTGTTTTTATACTTATTATCAAACTCACACAGGGTAGCAAAGTAAAGCGGGACACGCAAGTCAGTCACAAGTTAGTCACAAGTCAAGTCTGAACTCAGTTCTGGGTGGTGTTTGATTAATATATCAGATGCGTAGGAGCGTAAAACGAGACGACTTTTGCCTAGCTGAAATGACTGTGACAGAAATATCTAAAAGCTTAAACCATTGCTATACAAGCTGTCCCGCCTTAAATTGATATCCTTCACACAGTATCTTTAGACTGGATAGTTTTCCTTTACTCGGTGTATCGTTTTAATTACTAGAGAATAAGGAGTTAATTATGTCTTTGCCTTATCCAGGTCAGTTTTCTTTTACAGGCGTCAACTATTATGGGATAGATGGAACAGATGGCTCTTATGCCAACGAAGTTGTAGCGACCATAACACGCACAGGCGATACTCTACTTAGCGGTCCTAAGGATGTAGTTACCATACCAGTAACCTTAAGTTCTAACCCAGGCACTGCTAGTAACGGTAGTGATTATCAGGGGTTACCTATTAATGTTACCTTCCCCGCCGGCGTGAACACTGAAGATGTTACCATTCCCATCTACCAAAATCCCAACGTTGCACCCACTAAAACTATTAATCTTAAGTTAGGAACCCCTAGAAGTAGTGGCTTTATCCAGCCTGTATTGGGAAGCCAAACAACAGCAACTTATGGCATCGTTAATACGGCTTTTGCTTACACCAATAATAATCAGCCCATAACGATTCCCTCTAATGGTTCTGCTAATCCCTATCCCGATAACATCTCTGTTTCAGGTGCAAGTGGCACAATCACTAATATACTAGTTACCTTAATAGGTGTAACTCAGTATTGGACTAATGACCTTGCTATGTTATTGGTTGGTCCAAATGGGAAAGCGGTTGAGTTACTATCAGGAATAGGTGGTTCTACTAATGCCAATGGGAATGTTATTACATTTTCGGAAACAGCACCTTCTAGTCTTGCGCCGACTATTCAGTTGCAATCAGGAAACTATCTACCTTCTGTTAATCAGAATGCTGCACTTTACTATCCGTTTAATTCTCCTGCCCCAGGTCCTAACCCAAATACGGGCATTTACTCAACTAATTTAGGAGATTTCAATGGGATTAGTCCGAATGGGCAATGGTCTCTATATGTAATGAATGAGAACAATAGTCAGGGCGGGAATATTGCTCAAGGTTACCAACTACAGTTTCAAACTCAAGCGTCAACCCCTACGGTAACTCCTGCGGTAACTCCTCCG
>Ga0209085_1001228_pt1 | contig 16279 bp, 25 predicted proteins | sample C_131016_EF_Meta_FD_187310 | JGI IMG/M metagenome (GOLD analysis project Ga0209085, IMG submission 187310) | Freshwater microbial communities from Lake Croche, Canada to study carbon cycling - C_131016_EF_MetaG (SPAdes) (version 2) | ecosystem: Environmental > Aquatic > Freshwater > Lake...
GTATGCCCCGCAAGTCCGGTGGCTCGGCCCTGACCGCGAATAGCATGATTAACCGTGATGCCAAGGAAGCCAACGAAGAGCGCCCCGGTGGCAAGGCCCATATCGGTGGATATAAGAAGGGCGGAACTGTTGGGCAGAAGCATCGGAGCCTCGGTGGCAGCAACAACATTAAAGAACCCGAGAAGGGAAAGACTGACCCAATCGGGGATATGATTAGGATTGATGATACGCCAGAGCCAGCGCCAACTCCTAAGGCTGTGCCAACTCCCCCACCTCGCCCTAAGAGTTTGGATGCGGCTCCCGTCGCTCGGAGGTCTGGCGGCAAGTCCAAGGCCCATGAAGATGTGGCAATGGACAAGGCTCTCATCAAGAAGATGATTAAGCCGTCTGCTCGCACCAAGAAACAGACCGGCGGTGGTGTTTTCACTGGCCCTAGCTATCCTGGCAAGGTTCCCGGTGCCGTTGGTGGCCGTACTGCCAAGTTTGGCGGCGGCGCGATGGGCGGCGGTATGCCTGGAATGCAGAATTATCCGGGCGCGATGCCTTCGTTCAACACTCCTCCTGCTATGGGAATGGGTGCTCCGATGGGCGGTGGTGCCCCAATGGGTAATGCGCCGATGAACCCTATGGGTCGCAAGACAGGGGGCCGAGCCAAAGGCAAGGGCAAGACTGCCATCAACATCATGATCGCTGCGGGCCAGAAGCCGGGTGGGGACAACATGATGCCGCCTCCGGGTCTTGGTAAGCCTCCGGGAATGATGCCCGTTCCTGTTTCTGCTCCGGGCGGTATGCCGGGTGGTCTGCCCCCGATTGGCGGCGCTGCTCCCATGCCAATGCCTCCAGGGCCTCCTCCGGGTGGTATGCCTATGCCTCGTAAGGCCGGTGGCAAGGTTTATCGCTCTTATAAGGACATGGACGCTGGTGCTGGTGGCGCGCGTGGCCGTTTGGAAAAGACTGAAATCCAAGCGCACAAGTAATTTGCAGGGCGTATCTCCCGCCTTGTAGATAGAGATGGAGGGGTTTCCCCGACTCCTCCATCTCACTTCATATTCGGGGAACCACACGGGGAGTGGTCATGTTAACCTACCAAGTGTTCTATCAGCACGAACTACAGAAGCTTATTCTTGACGAAATCGAGCGACGTAAAGATAATTTGTCCCGTGGCTCGTCTGCTGATGATTTTCCAGCATATAAACACCAAGTAGGTATTATCGAAGGGCTTCGTCTGGCTTTACAGCTGTCGGATGATGCTGAATCTATCGCCAATGGCGTTGAAAAATAGGGAAAGTGCATATGCCTTATATGGTAATGGACCATGAAGTTGACCCTAAAACGGCTCTTCTGGAAGAAATTGGTGACATTTCGGGCCTAAACATCTTCAATAATCAGGTTCTTGTCGCTGTTTATATCCGCCCTCAAAAGACAAAAAGTGGCATCATCCTTACAGATAAGACGACCGATGAAGACCGTTTCCAATCTAAAGTTGGTTTGGTTCTCAAGAAGGGGCCAACTGCTTTTGACGATCCTACGGGTGTCTGGTTTGAAGACATGGCAATTGAAGAGGGTGACTGGATTGTGTTCCGCCCAAATGACGGTTGGAGCATCACGGTCAACAACGTCCTTTGCCGGATGATTGAAGATGTGAGTGTAAAGGGTCAAGCTGACCACCCAGACCGTGTTTGGTAAGGAGACTTAAATGACTGATAATGATGAACTGATCGAAATTAACCCCGGTGATATTTCTAAGGTTGAAAACGACCCCGAGGTTATCGTCATTGAGGACAATGCTTCCAGTGATTCGGAAGACGGCTCCAAGAAGAAAGATGTTGACCCTGCTGCCGCTCTGGAGAAGCTCAAGCGCAAGCTGAAGCAGGAGAAGGACCGGGCCAATGAAGCAGAAAGCCGAGCCAGGGCAGCGATCGCTCAGGCATCATCGGCTTCTAACGAAATGGATGACACCCACCTTCACTTGGTTGGGAACGCTATTTCGACGATCAAGCGCGACCAAGACATCCTAAAGATGAACTATCGCGACTCGATGGCGAGCGGTGACTACGACCGGGTTGCCGAAATCCAAGAAGCCATGTCCACCAATGCTGCGAAGCTCCTCCAGTTGGAGAATGGCTTCAATGACATGAAGAACAAGCCCAAACAGGTTGTTCCTCCTCCGCAGCAAAAGGACTTTACCGTCGAAGACCTGATTACCCGCGTCACGCCCAAGTCGGCTGAGTGGCTTAAGGAGCATCAGGATGACCTCGGTGATGCGCGCAGCCTGCGTATTATGGGCCGTGCTCATGATGACGCGGTCGATATGGGCATTAAGGCTGAGAGCAAAGAGTACTTCAAGTTCATCGAGAAGCGCCTTGGGATTGGTTCGCCTTCCGAGCCGGTGGATGATGATACTGAGGTCTTTTCGGAGGCAGCCAAGCCTATGCAGCGTCGTCAATCTCCACCGGCAGCACCTGTTACTCGCTCCGGGAATGGGTCTGGTCAGCGTCCAAATGAGATTCGCTTGACTAGAGAACAGGTTGAGTACGCTAAGATTAGCGGCCTTACCCCTAAAGAGTACTACCTAGAGATGCTGCGCGAAAAGAATCGCCCTAATTAAGGAGAATGAACATGACTGATACCCGTGAAAAGCCAGTGAAGCGCCGTGGTCGCCCTCCGGGCAAGAAGGCTGATCTCAACATCACAATCCCTGGCCAGGCAGAAACTACGGAAAACCCATCCTTTGCGGAAGACGGGTTTAATGCAGTTTCCAATGAACCTTTTGTATCTGCAATCCAGCCCGCTATGCGCCCTACCATGCGCGCTGAAGACCCCCGTGAGGCTGCTGCCCGTCGTGCGGCACAGATTCGCGGACACATTGGTGATCTGGATGAGGGTACGGATGAGTTCTCCGCTCCAAGGGCACCGGATGGCTGGACCTACGAGTGGAAACGCAAGACGGTCTTGGGTCAGGAAGACCCCGCTTATCAGGTCGCCTTGGCTCGTTCCGGCTGGGAAAACGTTCCGACCTCATATCACCCAGAGATGATGCCCGGTATGGGGAATCACCCCACCATTGAGCGCAAGGGAATGTCCCTGATGATGCGCCCAGCCTCAATTTCGGATGAGATTCGCGACATTGAGTACCGCAAGGCTCGGAATCAGGTCAGGGTTAAGGAGCAGCAGCTCAACAATGCCCCTGATGGTACCTTCGAGCGCAGCAACAAAAGCGATAACTTGACCAAGATCAAGAAGAGCTACGAGTCGATCCCAGTGCCTAGGGATTGATATCAAAGGGTTTTTACCCAAGGGGGTCGCCAAGTGCGGCTCTTTTCTTTTCTGGAAACATGTGTATTATAAAAAAATGAACCCGACAGAGTAATCAGCTCTGCCGGGTTCACTGAACCATCCGACCGCCCGGAAAGGAACAGCTTGAAGAGGATTATATAGTTCCTCTCCCAGCCGTCAACCTCCCCCAGCCAGTCGGAAAGCAAATAAACTCACCCGGTTCTGCCGATTGAGTGAGTGTTTGTTGGTTTGGCGGTGTGCCTTCGGGGATGGTCCGATATCCGTTGCCCGCGACTGCCAGTGGTCGAAAAGCGCTGGGTATGAGTTTCTCGCGGGTCTTCACCCTCCAACCGTCCCGACGCCGAGCTGGCTAGGGAGCAACACCGAACTACATACCCCCTAGATTAGTACCCTCAAGGTGCTAGGGAGCGTTCTGGCCAAACGTTAGGTGGGAATACCACCAAGGCATCGGTGCTATACGGGAAACAAGAGCTCTCCCCTGACCGTGACACCCGCAAGGGTCTCTCCCCACAATCAAGGGGAGGGAGGGTAGACGGAGGGAGGAGCTTTGACCTTTTTTCCCAAAAAACAATTTGATTTAATTAAATGCTGTTGATTTTCTAAATTTCGTATATAGTGGAGAGTATATCCTCCCCGGCGTGAGGATTTCGCACTATCTTTGTCCTGTAGCCGCCCCGGCGTGTGGTAAAGGGACGCTCCCTAAAAAGGAGACGCCGTAATGGCAAATACCAACGCGCCTTTTGGCTTCAGGCAGATTTCGGGTACGGGTTCAGCCCCTACCTATGAACAAGTGACCATGCGTGTCGCCTACAACAACACAACCCCGATCTATTTTGGCGATGCGGTTATCCCGCTCTCGTCTGGCTACATCGGTCAGGCTACTGCTTCGACGGTTCAGGTTGCGGGCATCTTCGTCGGTTGCAAGTACCTCTCGACATCCATGAAGCGTACAGTTTGGTCTAATTGGTGGCCAGGCAGTGATGTTGCTTCGACCGCTCCCGACGTTGAAGCCTACATTGTCAACGACCCGAACGCGAAGTTCTTGGTTCAGGCTGGCGGCACGGCTGTCGGTATCTCTGCCATCAACGCAAACATCCAGCTCAACGTTGGCACGGGTAATGCCACCAGCGGCATCTCTGGCATGTATGTTGAAACCCCCAACACCACCGCCACACTGCCTTTCCGCGTTGTCGCTCTGGTCACTGATCCACCGGGTGCTAACGGTACTGATTATACTTCTGCGTACAATCAGATCATCGTCGCGTTCAACTATTCCAGCACACGCACCACTGATGGCGTCTAAGGGAGCAAGGTAAATGGCTGTCAATCTCAGTTCCATTAAGGACCTTCTGCTCCCCGGACTCCGGGGCGTGGAAGGCAAGTACGAAATGATCTCGTCGCAGTATGACAAGATTTTCGTCAAGCATGAATCGAAAATGGCCCTCGAACGCACTGCGGAAATGCGTTTCCTGGGTCTCGCCCAGCTCAAGACTGAAGGTGGCCAGACCTCCTTCGACAACGGCGCTGGCGAGCGGTTCATCTACAACCAAGAGCACACGGAAATCGCCCTTGGCTACGCGATCACTCGCAAGGCTATTGACGATAACCTCTACAAGACCCAGTTCGCCCCGTCGAACCTTGGTCTGATCGAGTCCTTCCAGCAGACGAAGGAAATCTACGGAGCCAACATCCTCAACACTGCGACGACGTATAATGCGTCCATCGGTGGTGACGGCAAGGCTCTCTGCGCAACTGACCATCCTATTGACGGTGGCACGGTTTCGAACCGCCCTGCAACAGACGTTGATCTCAATGAGTCGACCCTGCTGAACGGCATGATCTCGATCCGTACCAACTTCAAGGACCAAGCTGGCCTCAAGGTGTTTGCGCGCGGTCGCAAGCTCGTTGTTCCGCCTCAGCTGGAGCCAGTTGCTATTCGTCTGACGAAGACCGAACTGCGCCCAGGCACTGCTGACAACGATATCAATGCCATTATGTCCACAGCCGGTGGTTTGCCGGAAGGATATCTGGTCAACGACTTCCTGACGTCAGCTCGCGCTTGGTTCCTGCTTACGAACATCGACGGTCTTTCCTACATGGAGAGAGTGAAGTTCGAAACAGACATGCAAGTGGATTTTGTGACCGATAACCTTCTCGTGAAGGGCTACGAGCGGTATAGCTTCGGCTACTACAACTTCCGTTCTATCTTCGGGTCGTTCCCAACCTGATGATATTACAGGGGTTTTAGCCCAAGAAGGAAAACTTCCATAGTCGCTTTACAAGGCTCCCAAGAAAGGATATAAAAACAATATCCCCACTTAAGGGGTTGAGGAGAGCGACTATGGAATACCGTAACACTCTTACCTACGACCAAATCTCGTCGATCCTTCGGCATGATGAGGAGACAGGCAAGTTTTACTGGCTTACCAGCCCCGCCAGGAATGTTAGGGCCGGTAGTGAAGCTGGAGCGGTCAAGGCGACGCGCAAGGCAAAAGAGGGTGTTTCGGCCTCGTATCGGTACATCCGGTACAGCGGTTGGAACATCCCGGCTACGCAGATTGCTTGGATTCTTTCTTACGGCGAGTGGCCAATTGGTCGTATCACGTTCAAGGACAACAATACGTTGAACTTGCGCATGGACAACCTAGAGATGCAGAGTGGGGTTGACGGTAAGTTTGACTACAAGGATCAAGGGGAGCGGAAAGCCTACATGAAGGCCCACCGCGAACAAAACCCACTGGTCTGGAAAAACTCTTACCTTCAACAGTCATATGGCATTTCGCTCGCTGATTATGGTAATATGCTAGTCGCGCAGGGTGGTAAGTGTGCCATTTGCGACCGGGCAGAAACCCATATGAGGAATGGTACGGTTAAGGCTCTTGCTGTTGACCATGACCATAAAACAGGGAAAGTTAGGGCGCTTCTCTGTTTTGAGTGCAACACAGGTCTTGGCAAGTTCCAAGATGACCCAAAGGTTCTGTTATCGGCAGTTGAGTATCTCACCCAGCATTCCGATAACGGCAGTTCTAGGTGCTTGATCACGCAGACCGGCCTAGCGGACATCTGCACAGACGGCGTGATCTTATCGTGCAGGAGGCTCTTATGAGCATTGTTACATTCACTGGGCCTATCAAGGCGGGTGATGTTCTGAATACGACCGGCACCACTGCTGGTACGATCAAGAACGTCGGTTTCGTCATGATGGCCCAGACAGCTTCGATCACGCAGGCTGGTATTGCTACGGCAGCTTCTACCGGCATTGTCATCCCCGCCAAGAGCCACATCGTTCAAATTCAAATCCTGAACACTGTTGGTTTTGACGGCGCTTCGTCCAACATCAGCCTTGGCACGACAGCAGCTACGCCGACCGACCTCGTCGCGGCTACTTCGGTTGCCAACGTTGGCATTACTGCGCTGACGCCGGGAACAGATGCTACTCGCTCCGCGCTTTGGTCGAACACCGGCACGTCTGACATCATCATCTACGCGAAGGCAACGAACACTGGCACTGGTGTTGGTGACCTTATTGTCCGTTACATTCAAGCTGAGAACGCTTAATAGGAGGTTCACATGAAGGGTCGTAGCAAGCGCGCGTCAGGCGGCGTCAACCAAATGGCGCAAGACGAAGCCAAGAAGAATGATCGCTTTACTTTCCAGTCGAAGGTCAACGACGAAGCTGAAGAGCGCAAGCGTGGCGGCAAGACTGTCGGCAAGGTTGCTGGCACGAAGGCCAAGATGAGCGCTGCTCGTATGCCACGTAAGTCTGGTGGCCGTGCGGGTTCGGATACCAGCCCGATGTCGTCTGCTGCCAAGGGCACTGCGCCTGCGGGCCGCAACATCTCTGGCAGCCTGACCTAATCGTTGCGTTCCTGGCCAGGCGGGGTAACCCAGTCTAGGCACTGTAAGCCTGTCTAGGGCACTATAGCGGGGGCCATTGCGTCCCCGTTTTTATAGGAGGGGTAAATGGCAAAGACTCCCGTTTGGCAACGGTCTGCCGGGAAGAGTGAAGTTCGTGGCAAAATAATAATGACAAAGCCTGCGACTTGTGATATCTACGCTGTATGCAAAAGTTTAATTCATACATCATTCGGCACACAGGGGACTTGTCTCCTTCAGTTTGCTCAAAATGTGGAGTGAACAGAGATATTTCTGAATATTACACCCATAGCGTTAGGGGCGATGGGGCTATCAGATACCGACCGTATTGCAAAAGCTGTAGGCGCGTTCGTGTTCGCCAACAAAAAAAGCGCCCAGTCCACTTTGAGATCATGTCCAAAGGAAGTCAGGTTTGTAAATTTTGTCACAATGACAAGCCGCTTTCTGAATTTTATTGCAATGGCTGTTTTCCCGATGGAACTAAAAAATACAGGTCAAGATGCAAATTGTGTGTACTCTCTAAATTAAAGATAAATAACAAAAAGAATAGCCAAACAAAAGCGGAAAGAAGATCAAGTAGTCCTAAAAATTTTATATCTGGTATACTTAACCACTCAGCAGGCAGAAAACAAAATCTTGGGTTTAATATTGACATGGGATACTTGCTTCAACTTTACGAGGATCAAGATGGTTTTTGCGCCATATCAGGTGTCAAAATGACACATATTGCAGGCCGGGGCAGGCTTAACACAAACATAAGCATTGACAGGATTGATAGCAAACGGGGATATTTGCGGGGGAATGTTCAGTTTGTTTGTGATATAGTCAATCGCATGAAGTCTGACATGCGTGAGGACGAACTTCTCACGTGGTGCCGTAGAATCCTTGAGGTGTCCAATGGTCGGGTTTAAGACCCCAGCTTGGGAAAGGTCTGCCGGGAAGTCAAAATCTGGCGGCCTAAACGACAAAGGTAGAGCCTCCCTAAGGGCCGAAGGACATGATATAAAGAGACCCCAGCCAGAAGGTGGCTCGCGCAAAGACAATTTTTGTAGTAGGATGACTGGGCTTAAGCGGAAACTCACTGGCTCGGCAAAGGCCGCTGATCCAGATAGTCGGGTAAATTTAGCCCTTAAGAAGTGGGACTGCTGAGATGGACAAGCCTTTTTGGGAAACCAAAGCACCCAAAGATGCCGAGAAGAAGCATTTGAGCCGGAAACAGGCCCAATCGGCCAAGGCTATGGCTAGGGCCGCTGGACGCCCTTATCCAAATCTGGTCGATAACGTCCGCGCCTCAAAAAAGGGAAAATGAGATGCAGCCCATTACAGTCACCGCCGGTCCACTTACCACCGCGTCCGTCACCGCCATTTGCCTTTCCCAGTCGCCTGCTGCTGCCGGAAATCTATTGCTCAATGGCGCTACAGCTACATATGGGTTCGCCGGGACCGCTGCGATCTCAGGGAACGTCTTGACAGTTTCTGCGGTCACAAGCGGTGTACTCAGCCCTGGAATGGCCGTCTCTGGTGCCGCCATTACCTCTGGGACAACCGTCATAGGCTTTGGCACGGGCACAGGAGGCATCGGAACTTATATCCTCAATGTCGCCCAAACATTCTCTTCTGGAACGATCTATGGCGATGCAGTTGCAACGCTTGATAATCCACGTCGCGTCCTGATCACACCGGCTGGCAGCGAGAGCGCAAAGACATTCACAATCACCGGCATTGGCGCGAACGGAAACACGGTGTCTGAAGTCCTTGCTGGTGTGAATAATCCGGCGACGGCCCAGTCCGTCCTCGACTACAAGACGGTGACCTCAATCACGATCAGTGCCGCCGCTGCGGGCGCGATCACGGTCGGCACATCCGGTGTCGGTGGGTCTCGCTGGGTCTCCTTTGATGCCTTTGCACCAAGCATGATCTCGATCCAGTGCAACGCTACCGGCACGATTGACTACACCCTTCAGACAACGCTCAATGACCCCAATGACCCAATTACGCCAGTTACTCCGGTCAATGTGGCTTGGGTGAACTCGTCCGACACTGCGGTTGTGAACGCGACGGCGACGAAGCAGAGTAACTTCATGTTCGCACCTGTCTACGCACGCATCCTGATCAATAGCAGCACTGGCGGCAGCGTGGCGGCGACCTTCCTCCAGAGCAGCTCGGTGCCCCTCTAATGGCTGGCATCTCCATCGGGAACGGTCTGAGCATAGGCAACGGCCTGTCCATTGGCTCGGGCTTCGGCCTCGGTGGTGGCTTTTATTTCGGTGGATTTGGTGGTGGCGGCCCCACAGGCAACGGCCTCGTCTGGGGCGCGGGCAATTACTTGATCTGGGACACCGGCAATTTCTTGACTTGGGGTTAACACATGACGGACATCAATCTTCAAGCCCTTGCGCTTACGCCCACCTCGCCGTTAGCAAAGACGGGGTTCCTCTTTGGTGCGGAAAGTCAGGGTGCCGCAGGCCCGTCCGTCTACACCACGCAAGCTGTCGCCACGACGCTGCTGGGGTCCACGTCGCTGACGGGGGACACGCTGACGGCCAGCGCGCCCGTGCTGAACTTGACGCAGACTTGGAACAGCTCTGGCGTCACGTTTACGGGTATGGCGTTTAATGCCGCCGGAACCTCTAACGCCAACAGTGCTGCGTTGTCGCGCTTGGTAGAATTTCAAGTCGGCGGCGTTGCAAAAGCAGGTGTCGTCAAAGATGGCGCAATGTTTGCCGATTTAGGCATCTGGAAAAGTGCGGCGACGTCATACAATGGTGCGAATTATCACGGCATCGCGTTGATAAACGGCTCAATTGATTTTTACGCGCCAAATTTTACCGGCAATTTTCCCGTAAGATTTGGCTTGGGAGGCGGCGCTATAGCCGCCGGATTTGCCAGCAGCATCGGCTTTACCGCGTCAACCGCAGCCACGACGCCCGACGCCATCATTTCCTACAAAGGCACACGCAACCTCCAGCTTGGTGCCGCAGACGCAGCCACGGCCCTAGCTCAGACGCTCTCCGTTCAGTCTGTCGTCGCAGGCACCACTGACGGCGCTGGCGCTGCCTTCACGCTCACCGGCTCCCAGAGCACCGGCACCGGGGTTCCCGGCAATATCCTTATCCAGACGGCCTCGTCAGCGGCGTCAACTGGCTTCGCCCAGAACGCCCTTGCCACGGTGGCGACGTTCGGCCCCAGCACCCTGAGACTGGCGCAGACTACGCCCGCTCTGGACCTTGCCCAGACTTGGAATACGTCGGGCACGCCCACGGCTTTGAAGCTGAATGTGACAAACACAGCGTCGAATGCCGCGTCGTTGCTGATGGACCTTCAGGTTGGTGGGACAAGTCAGTTTAGAGTTACCCGCACGGGTCAATTGTTTACAACAAATGTGGGAGATTTTGGCGGGTATGTCTCTGCAAATAACGGCCTTTATGTAAACAGCAACGGCACGAGCGTAGGTTTATTTTTTGGCCTTTCCGCTGACACTATCCTTATTCGCAAAGCAGCCGCCAACCTTCAGCTTGGTGCCGCAGACGCAGCCGCGCCCGTAGCCCAGACGCTCTCCGTTCAGAGCATTGTTGGCGGGGGTGGAACTCCTAACCTGTCCGCTGCGGCGTACCCGTTCAAAATTACAGGCGCGCAGGGTACTGGGCAGGGCGCTGGGGGCAGCATTATTTTTCAGACCGCCCCTGCTGCGGTTTCCTCAGGCAATGGGCAGAATGGACTAACAGACGCGCTGACAATTGACTCGGTTGGTTCAGTTCGCGTTGTGCGCGCTCTTACAGTTGCGACACTTCCCGGCACTCCCTTGGCGGGCATGATTGCTAGGGTGTCAGACGCGCTGACACCTGTAATCGGCATGACGGTTGCCAGCGGCGGTGCAGCATACGCACTCGTCAATTACAATGGTTCTAACTGGACAGTCATAGGGGTTTGACATGATCACGCTTACGCTTACCAACGAAGAAGCCAACGCTCTCGGAGCCCTGCTGGACGCTGCGGTCAAGGCGACCGGCATTCAGGGGGCCAAGGCCGCCGTTGTGCTTTTTGAGAAACTTGAACAGGCCGCGAAAGCCGCCCAGACCGTGGAGCCAACAGAATGACAACGCAGTTTCAGTGGGCCGTGAACTCCATGACGGCGTACCCGCAGTACGCGGGCGAAACCAACGTCGTCTTCAGCATTTCATGGGTGCTGTCAGCCACGGACGGAACGTACAACTCCGCCGCCTACGGCTCGGTTGACACGACCTACGTCGCCGGTACGCCGTTTACGCCCTACGACCAGCTCACAATTGATCAGGTTAACGGCTGGGTCGCCACCGCGCTTGGCCCGGAGGGTATCGCCAAGGCTCAGGCTGACTGCGACGCGGCTATCGCCGCCCAGCAGAACACGAACCTGCCCGTCACGCCGCCCCTGCCGTGGAACATCCCGACGCCCGCGCTGGAGCCTGTGCCGCCGGTTGAGGAGCCGGTCTAATCTCCAGAGATCGAGGTTTACATGGCAACGTCAGGAACGTATAATTTTTCGCCAAGCCTCGGTGAGATTGTCCTATATGCTTACAATCTTTGCGGCCTGAGAAACACTTCTCTGCTTCAAGAGCATATGGAATCAGCACGCATGGCGTCGAACATGCTGTGTGCCAGATTTGCAAACCAAGGTGTGAACCTTTGGAAGGTTGATCTGGTAACAACGACACTAACTACTGGCCAGGCCACTTATCCAGTTGATTCCAAAACCGTTGTGATGCTGGATGCTTATGTCACTACGACACAGAGCGGGGGCAATACGGATCGTATTATACTTCCGGTATCCCGTACCGAGTACGCTTCCTATCCAAATAAAACGCAGCAAGGCTTCCCGACCGTATTCTGGTTTGACAGGCTTCTGTCTCCAACCGTAACGCTGTGGCCAGTTCCCAACACTGATAATGGGCCGACGACGCTAAGTTATTACCGTGTTACCCAAATGCAGGATTCGGAACTGAGCAACGGTACAACGGTCGATATTCCGTATTTGTTCTATGAAGCCTTTGCTTATGGGTTAGCCGCCCGCCTAGCCATCATTTGGGCTCCAGATAAGGTCGCCCTCCTGAAGCCCCTAGCCGACGAAGCGTACCAAATCGCAGCTGACCAGAACATCGAAACCGCGCAACAATACATTTCCCCGATGATTTCTGGGTACTACAGATGAACTTCTATGTGTATGAGCACTGGAGAACAGACCGGGACGAGTGCTTTTACGTCGGTAAGGGCAAGGGAAATCGCGCCTACAATATGAGAAAGAGAAATGCTCACCACAAGGCAATTGCTGCCAAGGTGACGCGAGATGGTTGCGCAATCGATGTTCGTATAGTGATGTCTGGCCTTACTGAGAATGAGGCGTTTTGTCTTGAAGTTGAGCGCATAGCATTTTGGCGCTCCGTTGGGGTTGACTTGACCAATATGACCTCTGGGGGTGAGGGAACCTCTGGGCTGCTGGCTCACAACAGAAAACAAGTTACCTGCTTGGAGGATGGAAAAGTCTTTGATAGCGCCACGGAGGCTGCCTTATTTTACAAACTTAGTGTTCCCACCATCTCAGATGTTTGCAACAATAAGTACAGAAGCGCAAACGAACTACATTTTGTATACGGTAAAATAATGTGCAATAAAAATAAATACTATTTAATGATAAAAGACATTGAGCTTAAATCTGCAAAAAAAAGAAAACGTGTTGAAAGAAATTTGTGTTATGTTGGAATAGTTGATAACAAGGACGTCACAGGGCGAAGCTCCAATGGGCCTTCAAAGCTATCCAGAGCGGTTGTTTGCTTGAGTGACGGAAAAAAATATCCATCAGCAAGCGAGGCCGCTAGACAATACAATGTCGCAAGGAGCGCTGTAGTTGAGCTGTGCTTAAAGAAAAATAACCGAAAAACCGTAGGTGGTTTAAAGTTTGACTACTTGGAGGCCAATTGATGGGTTACGCTTCAAAACTGGGCCGAGCAAAAATTTCCGCAAGAAACCCGCAAGCGGCTGCGGTTTGCGATCGGTGTGCATTTGTCTACACGCACTCTACGCTCAGCTTTCAGATGGACTGGGCTGGCGCATCCCTGATCAACAAGCGCCTTCTGGTTTGCCGCAGTTGCTACGATGAGCCACAGCAGCAACTTCGCGCAATCGTCGTTCCGGCTGATCCCGTGCCGATCCAGAACCCCCGCGTCGAGCCGTACACTTGGGACCAGACCGACACCCGTCAGGTTTCCGGGGCGAACACTGTTAACCAAAAGACCGGTATCCCAGTCCCGCGTGGTGATACCCGCGTTACGACTGCTGCGAGTGCTGCCACGACCAATAGTCGCGTTACCCAACAGACTGGCGAGGCTCCCGGTGGCAAAAACCAGCTCCCTGGAACCGATCCCAATGCCGTCAGCTATCGGACGATTACCAACGTCTTCAATACCGGCGGCTTTATCTATCTGACAGTGGTCAACACAAGCGGGTTCATCACAGGCCAGCGTGTCATTGTGGGTGGAGTGCTGGGTGTCACTGCGGCCAATGGCTCATGGGTCATCACGGTTATAGACCTGACCACCATTAAGCTGAATGCCTCGGTATTCTCAGGGTCGTACACCTCTGGTGGCTACCTGATAAATGATCCAAGCGTTCCATATGGCTTCACTGAGGTTCCAGCGACTGGGCCACTCTAATTCTCGGCTAGATATACATGTCTTGGCTAGGCCATAAAAGGTCAACCCAGGCAGTTAAGGGGATGAAAATCTCTGAGATTAGGGTATAGTGCGTTCAAACCGTTGACGAGGTAGAGCCGTGGCCGCGATCCAAATCCCGAACCTCCCCGTTGCCATTTCCGTTACTGGCACAGAGCAGCTTGAGGCTGTCCAGTCTGGAACTTCTGTCCGCGTCACCTCCCAGCAGATTGCCAATTTGTCTCCCGCTGGAACCGTTACGACCGTGTCTGTTGTGACTGCTAATGGCGTATCCGGGTCAGTCGCAGACCCAGCGTCAACCCCCGCCATTACTTTAACCTTGGGTGCCATTACACCGACCAGCGTCACTACAAGTGGCTTGGATGTTAACTCAGACAGCATCCGCGTTCGCACCGCAAAAACACCAGCCTCAGCATCGGCCACCGGAACTCAAGGCCAGATCGCGTGGGACGCCAATTACCTTTACGTTTGCACAGCAACAAACACATGGAAACGCTCGGCAATCACAACTTGGTGAGGCAGCAATGGAGTCTGGTTTAATGCGAACATTCTGCTCGTTTCTCATCATCCAGACCCAGCCGGAAACTGTTGGCTGCACTCTGATTTGTACGTCAAAAAAGCCCAAAAAGTCATCAGGCATCGAAGCGGACGGCCTTCGTTTAAAAAGCAATCTGGGGTATATTCAGATAGAGATGTACCCCGATGTCCAAAAGGCTGGATGATATGGAATCCCAATCGCTGTTTAACCTATCGGTGGGGATCGCCGGGACTCTAGGCGGCTGGTGCCTCAAGACAATTTGGGACTCAGTCAAAGACCTTCAGAAAGCAGACAAGGAATTAGCTGAAAAGGTTGCTTCAATCGAAGTTTTGGTTGCCGGAAAATACATTACGAGAGAAGAATTTAGCACTGTTGTTGCCATGTTGTTTACAAAACTTGATAACATCAAAGATGCGATGATTTCCCATAAGGGGCAGTAATAATGGCCAAATATGCGGTTTTGGTCGGATAAAATGGAGCGTCCAATGAAGATGTCTCAAAACGGTATCGACAAGCTCCTTAAGCCCTTTGAGGGCTGCAAGCTTAGGGCGTATCTATGCCCAGCCAAGGTGTGGACGATTGGGTACGGACACACTACTGCGGCTGGACATCCTGACGTAGCCGCGGGCATGACAATCACCCAAAAACAGGCTGATGCTATCCTTGCAATGGACCTTGTGAAGTTTGAGGCCGCTGTTACAGGCATGGTCAAAGTTCCATTGTCTCAAAACCAGTTTGATGTGCTGGTAGACCTAGCGTACAATATCGGCCCCGGTGTTTTGAAAACCAGCACCTTGATGAAACGGGTCAACGCAGAGGAATTTGACAGGGTTCCAGGGGAGCTTTTGAAGTGGACACGGGGTGGAGGCAAGGTTCTTCCCGGCCTCGTTCGCCGTCGTCAGGCGGAAGTTGCCATGTGGGGCGTTGCGGAAGAAGACCCAGAGGAGGCGCGGGCAGCACCAGATACCGTTCCGGCGCGGACCATGTCCCAAAGCAAACAGGGCAATGCAGCCATTGCGATCGGCGGCTTGGCGTCAATTGGTGCGGTTAAGGACGTTGTGACACAAGTTCAGGAAGCGGCAGATACAACCAGTCAGATTGTTTCCTTGTTCCAGAACATCACGTTCCTCATCCTTCTGGCGATCATAATCATTGGCTCGGCCATCTGGTACTGGCGCAAACAAAGCATGGAGAGAGATGGTGCTTAGTATCCTCTTTACCCCAATCGGACGTTATATCGCTGGTGCCGTTATTATTTTGGTTATCCTGAGCAGCATTTACTGGAAAATCCGGTCTGATGCAGTTGCTGGGATAGAGGCTGCGGCCCAATCTGATGTTCTTCGGAGGACTGAAAATGCCCTTAAAGCTTCTGATGCTCTCGACCTTACTCCTGACCGGCTGCGCCAGCACGATAAGCACGAGCGCGACAAATAAATCGGCTTGCATCGTTTGGAAAAATGTCAGCTGGTCTCAGAAAGATACCGACCAAACCATTCTAGAGGTTAAGGAAAATAATGCCCGCCGTGATGGATGGTGCAACACGCGCTGAATAGTGTTAAAGTCGATATATTAAGGAGCTTTCCATGACTGCTGGGCTTTCATATAATGGTACTGTGGCTGGCACGACCAGCTATGTCCAGCAGATTGCCACGATGGCCGTTGTGGAATCTACTGATCCGGCGTTTCAAATCGTACTGCCATCTATGATTGTGTATGCCGAGAACCGGATGTATCGTGACATTAATTTCATGTTCACGTCCACATCCCTGCATGGCACTACCTTTGTTTTGACCCCTGGCAATAGAAACCTGTCGTTCAATATTAACTTGGCCTCCAACAATAATGCTTCCGAAGGCACATTCGTTGT
>Ga0209085_1001230_pt1 | contig 16269 bp, 23 predicted proteins | sample C_131016_EF_Meta_FD_187310 | JGI IMG/M metagenome (GOLD analysis project Ga0209085, IMG submission 187310) | Freshwater microbial communities from Lake Croche, Canada to study carbon cycling - C_131016_EF_MetaG (SPAdes) (version 2) | ecosystem: Environmental > Aquatic > Freshwater > Lake...
GAGATCTCGCTCGTATCGTTCCCCGCGTACAGCGGGGCGACAGTCACAGAAGTACGTGACGAACCCGATTCGGAAATCCCGGACTCGGCACTCTCTAAGGAGCAAATTGTGGACGAAACCACAGACACCGCTTCCGATCTCGCCGAGATCCGCGAAGCAATCCAGCACCTCGAGCGCGAAGTTGCGGGCGTGACGACTGTCGACGCACCCGCAGTCGACACTCGCAGCACAGGCGAATTCGTGCTCGCACTCGCAAAGGGCGATGAAACCGCGATTCGCGCTTACACCGGAGCGAACACAGGGGACACCGTCACCTCGCCAATCGACCGCGACCTCACTCGCATCGTCGAATCGGCCGCACCGTTGCGTCAGGTCTTCTCGACCGGAACGACCCCCGAAAAGGGAATGTCAATCTACTTCGCACAGCTCACCGGAATCACCGACGGAACGGCAGCACAGGCCGCCGAAGGGGATGACCTGGGGTATTACGAAATCCAGCAAGCCACGAAGAACGTCTCGCTAAAGACCATCGGATCATATGCACAATTGAGCATCCAGTCGATACTTCGCAGCACTTCAAGCTTCCTCGACTCGACGTTCCGTGGCCAGGCAATCGCTCTCGGCAACAAGCTGAACAGCGAACTCGTCGCCCAGTACCAGACGACCGTCGCCGCGCAGATTGCCGCTACCAACAAAGTCACCATCAAGGCTACTTCGGCAACGTACAACGACTGGCTCGCTGGAATCACCGACGCGGCTGTCAAGTTTGCCGTTCTCGGTCTTCCCCTCGAGTACCTCATCGTCGACACGACGACCTTCAAGGAGCTCATGGCTCTTCAAGGTTCGGACGGTCGCCCGGTTCTCCTCGTCGACGGAAACGGCATGAACAACGTCGGTTCCATCTCCCCTACGGGACTCGGTGGACAGTTTGCTGGCGTCCGCGTCGTTGCTGTTTCGCAGCTCAACACGAACAAGAGCCAATGTGCCTTCGTCAACTCGGTCGCGCTTCGTCAGTACACGTCGCCTAGCCTTCGTCTCGAGACGGACAACGCAATCAACCTCTCGTCCAGCTATTCTCTCTCGCTGGTGACGGCCGTAGCCGACGAGTACCCCACCAGTATCGTGGGAATCGTCCGGGCTAACTCCTAGGACTAAATCGAATGGCCGTCTGGGACAACCTAACGACTTACGTCGGAGCCGCAATTGGTGGCGTGGATGAAGAATACATTCATAACCATTGTTGGCTTCCGGCGGAAGCGCTAGTCGACCGATTCATCGGATCGGTAACAACTGTTCCAGCGGCCATTCGTACCCGGGCAATTATGGAGTGCGGGGCGGAACTGTATAACCGCCGTAGCGCTCCGGGCGGAATTGCACAATTCGCCAGCTTCGACCAAGCGCCAATGCGAATCGCACGCGACAGCATGGTCAGGGCATACGACCTTCTAAGCCCCTATGTCCTCGTAAAGTCGGGCAACCTCGGATTCGGACGATGATCGCCGAAGCCCGTTCAGCGCTAGTCGCTCTTCTCCAGGGCGCTGGATTCCGCGCTTATGACTATGTTCCCCCGAACATTACGCCGCCCGTGGCCGTAATCTTCCCAACAGCGGACTGGATTCAGCCGGGCGAAAACTACGGCGAATACCGTATCGGTTTCAACGTGCGAATCTTCGCTCAAGCATTGACCAATGAGCGAGCGACTATCGCTATCGACTCATACGTCGAGTCGCTTATCGACCAAGTCGACGCGGCCCCCGGATTCTATATGTCCGGTATCGGAGCACCCGAACAATTCGCCGAAAACAGCTCGTCGTTCTTAGGCGTCGAAGCAATCGTTTACCAACTCATCAGATAACAGAAAGGGCTCAAAGTGCCTTCTTCAACTCGAATCAAAGCCAATGCGCTGAAGCTCACGATTGCTTCGGTCGACTACTGGGCTGACCTCTCAATGGTCGAACTTCAATCCGAGCCATCTTCAGGAGACAGCTCGACCTTCTACGACAGCTCAATCGGCGGGAGACAGGACTGGTATCTCACGGTGTCCGGTATCCAGTCGACCGCAACCGCGTCGTTCTGGCGTGCGATGTGGACGGCCGCAGGTACGGAAGTAGCCTTCCTTTTCGCACCTCACGGCAACGCGACCGCTTCCGCAACGCAACCTCACTTCACCGGAACGGTCCGTATCCCCGCAGCTGGGTCGTTCATGCTCGGTGGACAGACCAGCCCCGACGGAACGTACTCCTTCGATGGCGTCCGCATGGACATCGTCGGCGACGTAACGATGGCAGTCTCCTAGTCAATGACTACATGGTCGGTCTCGGATGGCTCAAGCCCGACTCGCGTCGGGTTTGGGCTTCATTCGACCGCCAAGATGAGCGCAAAAGGATACGTTCGCGTAACGGGCGTCAAAGAGACCCGCTTCTTCATGCTCCGAATTGCCAAAGATTACAAAACGTACAATTCATGGATGAAACAGGGCGCAGCAATTGTCGCTAATGAAGGTCGACGTCTGGCCCCAATCAAAACTGGCAAGATGGCCCGCAGTCTGGTCGGCCGCGCTTCTGCCCGGGTAACAAACAAACTGGGCGACAAACAAACGCTATTCGGCGGCGTCGTCGTTGCGAACACTCCCTACGGTAAATCAGTATCATTCGGTCGCTTCTATCCTGCGGGCGCTTATGAGATAAAGCGATCAAAAACTGGAACAGTATTCCAGGGCTATCGTCAGAATGATATTCGTAGCGATAATCCGAATAAGTACCTCAAGCGGGCTCGAGAGAATTCAAAACCTCACGTCGTACAATTGTGGAACAACCTTCTTCAGCGCTACCTGAAGCTTCATGGGTTTGAGTACCGAAAATACTAAGGAGAACAGAATGGATATCAACGCCCTAACCTTCGGCGATATCGAAGACATCGAAAACTATGCCGGATTATCATTCTCGGAAATCGGGGAAGATAAGCCCGGCGTATCGAAATTGCGCACCGCACTCGTATGGGTGCTGAAGCGTAAAGAGAATCCGACGTTTACTATCGACGACGCTCGAATGTTGACGCCGGATGAACTGGACAACATCTTCCAGGACGCAGATTCAAAAAAATAACAGAGGAGCAAGCTAGGCGAACAATGTCTCTCGTATTAGCGACAGGTTTACCCCCGTCAGAGATTCGTAAGCTCACGCTCCTCGAAGTATCGGTTCTTAGCGAACTAACAAAGTAGGAAGGCAATCATGGCCGTCGGCAATATGATCGTGACGCTGGTCGCGCAGACTAAAAAGTGGTCTAGCGGACTTCAGAAGGCCGCCCGTGATACCACTAGCTTCGGTTCGTTCGCTCAACGTGGATTCGGATTAGCAGCGGGAGCTCTCGCTAGCCTTACCTATTCTCTTTTCCGGGCGATTCCAATGCTGGCCCAGATGGGCGCAGAATCTCGCAAAGCGGACATCCAGCTGAAATTCATGATCGAGAACATGGATGGCGCTGGTAAGGCAACCGACGAAGCTGTCAAACAGATGGCTCTATACGCCAAAAGAGTTTCAATAGCGACGGGTATCGACGATGAGCAAATCAAGGCCGTACAACGGAAAATGCTCATGTTCAAGTCTGTCCGTAAGACTGCGGATGAGATGGGCGGGTCATTCGACCGGGCAACTAAGGCCGCAATTGACCTCGCCGCGGGTGGATTCGGTTCAATGGAAACGAACGCCATCAAGCTTGGCAAAATGCTCGAGTCTCCTACGGCTAACCTCAACGCTCTCAACCGCGCAGGTGTGGTCTTTACCGACGCGGAGAAGCGGAAGATTCAGCTGCTCGATGAGTCTGGTCGTAAATATGAAGCGCAAGACTTCATTCTTGGTAAAATCGAAGGCCGCGTAAAGGGTCTCGCTGAAGCGTCATCGACCCCGTTTGAGCGTATGCAGCAACAGTTTCGACAGATTGGCGACAAAATTGGAACTGCCATGTTGCCTAACCTTGAAGAGATGAACAAACAGATTGGGCGATGGCTGTCCTCGAGACAGGGTAAGCAAGACCTGAAGGACATTGTTCAGGGCTTCGTCGATTTATCGGGCGCAATCAAAGACTCCGCAATCTTCGCAAAAGACTTTTTCGAGTGGATGAGCAAGTCAAAGACATTTATCCGAAACTTACTGGATACCCCAATTGACCAACTCGGAAACCTATTCAGACCAGATGGGTGGAACACTCATCAAGGTGGCGGCGGCGGCGGCGGAGTTGGTGGCGGAAACGGACGTCACCCATCGCCAACACTTACCCCGATTATCAACTTCAACGCACCTATCGACTCCGTGAGTGCCGGGCGTGAAGTATCCCGCGTGCTAGCAGATTATCAACGTGCGGCGGGCCGTAGAGCATGACGAAGATAATTGTCGAGCGACCACTTTATCCGTATATCGGTTTAGAGACTTCCGCCTGGGCGTCGAGCTTTACATGGGTAGACCGCACCGCTTCAATCGTGGGAAGTATTGCCTATTCGGAAGGTGGACGTATTGGCAATCCGGGCGAATCAACTGTTGATCCGGGTACTTTATCTGTCACGTTCAAGAACGCTTCTACGATTCCCGCAGTAGGCGATCTGGTAAGGCTTATCCGAAAAGGGACTAGCGAATATATCTTTATCGGATACGTTCAAGACGTCTCACAACGTATCGTCTTCGATAATGCTGTTTCGGCCGGAACGCCTATCACGCTGACGTCAATTCTATGTCTCGACTGGGTCGGTTATTTATCCCAATTCCAAGCTGTCGGCGCGGGTGGCGCAGATGTGACAACAGGCGCAGCTCAAACAACGTCAAACTACACATGGCGCAACCGTGTGGCCGCGCTCAACGCAATCATCGACCCGACATATTCGACACTCATGATTACCCCGCAAGCAGGTACACCATCAACGCCCAACCTCGGAGACACAGACATGGTGGGCACTATATCCGATCACCTCGACCTCGCCGCGGGTATGAGTGACTTTATCTGGTACGGGAAACACGTCATACCAACAAACCGCACGACCGGACGAACTGGACTAATCGAAGCTCGATTCTTAGGCTCCCTATCGTCGACCGGAACAACTTTTACCGACTTGGGTACATCCGGTCAGCTTCATTACACAGAAATCGAGTTTGAGAACTCGACGCAGAATATCGCTAACTCGATAGTTGTCAATAACCTCGCCCGATTCCATGTTGCGGACGCTGAAGTCACAAAAATCGGCGGCTTCAACGAAACAAACAACATGATTATCAACAACACGTCTGTTATTGGCGTGGCATTGGAATCCACCTGGAACGCAACAGACTCGACTTCAATCACGACCTACGGGATTCGTCAAACTACAATCGACACGAATACGGCCGTTCCGCCATCGTCGTCGGGAGCTGTCAACCTTCTGGCCAACCCTTCGGTCGAATACAGCGAAGACGGATACTTCGGAGACTCGACGACCGTGACCCGTAGGCGTAAACCTAGCGAAGACGCCAACCCATTCGCCGCCTATAACGGACAATGGGCTATGCGTAACCGAATGAAGGGATCGACGAACAGCGTTCCCCTAATTGGGTATACGGGCAGCGAAGCGGACGGTACGCCAGTCGTTGCCGGGACAACATACTACTTCTACGGTTGGGGTGCTCGCGGAATCCCAAACCGAAGCGATGTCAGAGCTCGAGCCCGTATCAAGTGGTATGACGCGGATGAAGCGGCAATATCAACCGTTTACGGAGCTCAAACGACAATGGTACAAAGCGCTTGGACTCTATGTACGACTGGGGCGCAGGTTGCGCCAGCTGGAGCAGTCCGCGCACAGGTCGGTCTCGAATTCAACCGTTCGGGTGGTGGAAACTTTACCGCGGGCGATGTCAACTGGGCCGACGGATTCGTCTTCACTAAATCGTCATCGGTCACAACATACTTTGACGGCGATACGCCCGGGGACGCAACATATTCTTATATCTGGACGGGTGGCGTCGGAGCTTCTCCGTCATACCGAATCTCTAATCAAGTCGATGACGTAGCCAATAATCTTCTGTCAAAATATGGCGCAACATCTATGCGGGCCACACGAATCCGCTGGAACGCAATCGAAGACCTGACCGCAATATATAACCTAAGCGTCGGGCGCACTATCTCTCTTATCTACAAAGGCACTACAAACACATATCGAATCGTCGGTATCAACGGTGACGTCTCACCCGAGCGTTACATGATCGACTTCTATCTCGCAAAGGCATAAACAATGAACAAAATCATCATTCGAATTCTCCGTATCGCCGCCTTCTCACTCGGCGCAGGTATCGCAGGACTTGGCGCAGGTAGCGCTATTGGGCTCACAGTAGCCCAGAGCGCGCTCATGGGAGCGCTCACGGGCGTTTTGGGTATCTTCGGAGCACTCGCGTTTATTTACGCTGGTAAAGGCGCTGTAAACGACGCAGACTTCGACGCCACAATCAACTCGGCCATCGAAACGGCCCGAGCCAAAGACGGCGCAAAGAATGGCAAGTGACGGAATAGTCGTTACCCTAGAACGAATCTATGAAAAACTGGTCGATCTTGAAATTCGACTGGGCGATCACCCGAAACAACTGGACGACCACGAACAGCGAATTCGGAACCTCGAGATGAAGGTATGGGGCTTTGCTGGTATCAGCGGGGTCGCCGCCGTCATCGCTTCCCTCATCATCACGAACATAGGATAAACATGATAGACGTCGATTACTTCTGGCCAACAAAACAGCGCGACATCAACGACGGATTCGACGACCACGCAAAACGTGGCTCTTCAGTCCCCGGAATTGACATCAACGTCCCAACTGGAACAAAGGTCTTCGCGGCCGCAGACGGTCACGTCGAGCTCGCAGACGGCAACCCGAAACAAAACCTCGGCTGCCACGTCATCATCCGCCACAAAGACCACAAAGAGACCCTCTACTGCCACTTGTCGAAGGTAATGCTTCGCAACGGTCAACAGGTCAAAGCGGGCGAACTCATCGCGCTGTCCGGTGCTACTGGCGACGTAACGGGTGCTCACCTTCACTTCTCAATCAGCCGCGGCGAAAAATTCCTCGACCCCGAAGTCGTGCTGAAAAAAGAAGCTAAAGAACGTCGAGCTGAAAAAGCCGCAGCTGAAACACTTACCGTCCCGGATGCTTCGACGCCCGTCGCGTCTCCCGGAACGGTCGCCGGGTAGGGTCTTTCTCCTTTCTACCTACCCGCGGGGACTATCGTGATTAGGGCGCGATAGTCCCCTTCTCATGCTACGATTAGCGCACCTACTAGCAAAGGACTCCCTATGCCATCACAGCGCTACCGTCTCGGACGTAGCACACTCATCGCCGCCGCAATCACATGGTTCTTCCCAATCCCCGCAATCACCATTCTGTTGTCTGCGCTTGCCTTCTATCTCATCGTGACGTCGAGTGAGTGATGAACGCTGGCCGGACTATACAGTCGTAGCCCGAGAATTACAGCTGATACGTCAAGAGAAACGGAAGGCCGCGTTTCTCAAGAAAATTCAGTATTATGGCGGATTCCGTTTACGGATGAAGGACGACTACGACTTCGAGCGAATATTACGTCGTAGCTCTATGCGAGGATTCAAAGCAAGAATGTCCGCATTAGAGAAAAGGATCGTGGATGGACAAAAACAGGATGGTCGCCCAATCGGGGACTGAAGAATGGTACAAAGCCCGACAGTACGGGATTAGTGCCACAACGGTCGCAAAAGCGGCCGCTGGCCCGGGCGGATACAACGCCGAACTAAACCGCGCACTATTCCCCGAAGACAACGTCATCGAAGACAACGCGTACATGAAATTCGGGCGCGACTGGGAAGGGTGGATTGTCGAACAACTCCCGGCCGAATATGGAATCGTTCATAACGACTGGCTCATCTCCGCAGCTGAAGAACCTCGACACTTGGCAACGCCCGACGGTCTGAACGCCGACTGGTCACGAATCGCCGAAGTCAAGACAACGGGTAAAGACTGGGACTTGGAAAACCTGAACAGTATTCCAATCCAGTACCGTCGACAGATTCAATGGCAGATGTACGTCACCGGGGCGCAATCGTGTGTCTTCGCATGGCTTCTCCGAGTGGAAGATGAGAACGGGGAATTCGCTCCCGCATGGCTCGACCCTAAATTCGTCGAGATCGAGCGTGACGATGACATGATAGAAGAACTCATTCATGTTGCCAAAGAATTCGTTAGCCAACTGAACGCCATTATCGAATGGCGCGAATCGACGGGAGAACTAAAGTAATGGCTCACTTCAACCTCGCGGATTATCAAACCGTTCAGGAGCGAATCGACCTATTCCGCAAGAATCAACCGACGGGACGGATCGTAAACAAAATCGTTCATATCGACGAAAAGAGCATTATCGTCGAATGCTCCATTTACATCAACGCAGACGACCAATTCCCGACCTGCGTCGACCTCGCTCACGAAGTCAAAGACGCTTCCCCGGTCAACAAAACGTCATGGGTGGAAAATTGTGCCACGTCCTCGACGGGCCGCGCGATCAGTTTGCTCGGCGGCGAATACTCCCCGAAGGGTAAGCGACCGTCACGCGAGGAGATGGCAAAAGTCGAACGTGCCAACAAAGCGGCGCAAGTCACCGCAAAAGACATACAAAACGTCGCAACGCTTCCCGAACTCAATCTGTTATGGTCTCGAGCTGTCGATTCAGGCGACTCCGTAGCACTCATAACCGAATTCACCGCCCGCAAAAAGGAGCTAGGTGGCTGAAAACTACGACGTCACCATTCTAGGTCGGCCAGTACCCAAAGCCCGGCCACGAATGACCCGGAATGGTGGCGTCTACACACCAAAAACGACCGTCGACTTCGAGAAGCTCATCGGAAACGCATGGTTCGATAAATACGGGGAAACAAAGCTCGAAGGAATGATAAAGGTCTGGATATACTTCTGTACCGATCGCCACGGAAAACAGGATATCGACAACCTGGCAAAAAGTGTCCTAGACGGGCTCCAGCGGGCCAACTGTTTCGCAACAGGCGACGAACAGGTCTACGAACTAACGGCCAGCAAGTACCCGGGCGACACACTCTCTACTCTAGTTTGCCTTCGAGTTGTGGAAGAGTATGCTCTACCTGACTAGCCCTCTCCCTATTACTTCCCGCCGGACGTGGCTAGACGTTCGGCGGGATTCCATTTAGGAGACCCTATGGATCGCGTAACCGAGCACGTTGCGGCTCATCCCTACTATTTACAAGGCGTCGCAGATGAACGCGCCAGAGTAGTGACGCTCATCGAGATGGCTATGTGTCATTGTTGCCATGACTGCGACGGTGGAGACATCGGAAACCAGTCCGTTCAAGAACTGCTCGACGACATCAACGGAGAATCGCCTTATGAGCTTCAAGCTAGTTAAGCGAATCATCCACACCGATCGCGTAGAAGGCATACACAAACTTATCCTCATCATCCTCGCGGACTACGTCAATGAGTCGAATGGTAACGCCGCATGGCCCAGCGTCACAACAGTCGCAATTCAGGCCGGAACGTCGATACGTCATACCCGGAGAATCATGCGGGAGCTCGAGACCGAAGGCATATTGATAACGACGCGTCAAGCTGGCGTGAAGGGGACGAATAAATACGTTATTGACCTCGACCGGACAGAAGATACGCTGCCAAAATTCTCACCGGGGGCGGACACCCATGTCCGGGGTGGGGCGGACATTTACAACACAAAGGGCGGACATTTACGACACCCAGGGGCGGACACCCATGTCCCCCGAATACATAAAGAACAAATAAAGAACAACCTCGACGGGGCGGCGCGCTCCGCGCTGGCCGTCCCCGTCTCGGAAGAAGAGATGACAACAGCAACAATTGTGAGCGACGCCGCCCAAGCTGACGCGGGCGACGCGCCACGATGTCAAGAACACAACAACGATGACCCGCGCTGTTCAATCTGCTACACTTGGCAACAATCACAATGGAAAAGGAGACCGTTATGATTCTCGCAAAAGAACGAACAGCAAAACAACTAGGGGCAATGAAGCACCTGCTCCTTGAGCTCGTCAAAGTCAACGCGATCAACGATATAGACCGGGAGCACCTCATCCGGGAATATCTCAAAGGACGAATCGAAGGATTCGGACACCTAGCCCTATACCTACAGGCAGTCCACGGGTTATCGGGCCACAACTACGACCAGATTCTTCAATATGGTCGACGCAACGGGGAAAATATCCCCGTCTGGGAAGATAAGGAAAAGAAATAAATGGCATATGTCAAAGTAGAAGGAATCGTCGACAAACCACTTGGCGACAAAGGATTCACACTCATCGAAACTGTCAAGGTCGCTTCGACCGGGCAGATGTGGGAAGTCAAGTGGAAGATCTGGACAACAAAGTCCATTCCCGCCTTCTCCAGCTTCGTAGAAGTACGCGGCGAACTGTCCGAAAAAATCAACGAATACGAATACGAAGGTGAACTGCGCCGCAACATTGACCGCAGTATCAACATTCCCGAAATCAAGGTACTCCGCGAAGCGACCGAAGCTTCGCCCGACGTATTCGGAGCACCGTTCTAATGGCTAAATCGTACAAAATGCGCGAATACCAATTGAGCATATGGCGATCACGGGCTCTCGGATTCATGTGGGGATGTATCGCATGGCTAGTGTTATGTATCATCGCCGGGCTAATCGTTACGGCCGCACGATGAACCTCGAAACACTCCTGGCAGAAGTACCTCGAGTCCGGTCAAAACAATGCCGCCTAAACGTGTGGCTAATGACACTCTCCGAGGATGACCGGAACGCCTTCTGGCGGGCTATGGACAACCCAGAGATTCCATTACGTCATATCTGGCAGACGGTCAAGTCAATCGGTTGCCCAAACCAAGAGTCATCTATCCGATCGCACCGCCGCGGCGAGTGCCAAACATGTGAGGACAAACTCAATGGCAAGTCTGTATGAAATCGAAAAACAACTCGAGTCGCTTATGGAACTGAAGACAGTCATCGAATCCATACAGTCCCAAGTCAAAGCTATGGGGATTATCCTCGGCATTGACATGGATAACGTGGGCCAGACCGAAGAACAATAATGCTCGACGATCTGCTGAACACTCCACAGCCCCCGGCAGCTCCTGACCGTCGGGGAGCTGTGGTCTTCAGCCAAGAATGGAACGCAACCGGAGACGAATCCGTCGTCACGGCCATAACCGACAGCGAACTCGCACACGACCAACTCCACGACTTCATCATCACCCGAGGCGGAATCATCCCCGAAGGACACGTCGCAACAATGCTGACCGCAAAATTCAACCCAAACGCTTGGACTCGCGACAAACCCTACGACGACTCCGGACGACAAGCTCCAGCGATCACACGCGGCGCATGGTCGTACACATTCAAAATTAGCAAGCGCGTCGACCGACAGAGCCAAGTCGACGACCTAATCAAACTCATCAACCGCAAACCAGCCAAACGAAACGAAACAATCACCGACGACCTATTCGTCTTCGCTATGGGCGACTCACAGTTAGGAAAACCGGACGGAGATGGAACAGATGGAATCATTACCACGTGGACGCAGAGCCTTGAAACAGCCCGAAACGAATGGACAAAACTTGGCAGACCAACCGTACTCATCGCCGGGCTTGGAGATCACCTGGAAGGTAATCAATCACAAGGCGGACGCAACTTCTTCCGCTCGGAACTCACCATTAGCGAACAGCTGCGACTGTTCCGACGTATGCTGCTCCGCACCATCGACACATTCATTGAAGCACCGACTATCCATGTGGGTATTGTCAACGGTAACCACGATGACATACAACGCTTCCAAACTACTAATGCTAGCGACGGCCACGCTACGGAATCAGCGATCGCAGTCGCGGACGCATTGGCACTTAACCCTGAACGATATGGAAACGTCAATATGTACGTGCCAAGTAAAGATGAAGACCATCTCGTCCTCGACGTCAACGGCACGAACTTCGTACTAATCCACGGACACCAATGGACTCGCGGCAAAGCGATGGAATGGTGGGAAAAACAAACCTTCAACAATCACCCGGCCGCAGCTGGAGACATCCTCATTCATGGACATGAGCACGAATTCCAAATATCATCGCGGCGCGACAGGCTCATCATCACCACACCCGCACTCGAGTCCGAATCAACATGGTACAAACAAAAGGCAGGAGCAGTCGGTCGCCGCGGCGTTCTCATCTTCACAACTAAACCGGGCGGACAATTCGGAAGGATGGCTATTGTCTAATGGCTGGAAGACGTGACGATCTACGGACACAAGCATGGCGAGACCTATGCGTCCTCATCCACGACCGAGACGGATGGGTATGCCAGATGTGTAACACTCCAGTCGAAGGACGGGACGCCACCGTCGACCACATCATCCCAGCAAACATGACGGGTCAACCAAACAATACCCCGTCTAACCTACAAACCTTATGTCGATCATGTAACAGTAAGAAGGGCGCGAAGACTATCCAACGTCAAGCGTTCATCAAACCCGGATGGGGTATAGGGGTCTAGCAACAGGCACACCCATCCCCATAATCCAAGCAAATAAAGGGCAATTTGTTTTTTCAGCGACTTGTCCACAATCCGCCCCCATACAGGCATTTTTACCCCCGAATCTTGAAACATTCGGACTACGTCGGCCCGCAGACCGACAGAGAGAAGTAACCGATGGAAACAAACGACCCGCACGAAACAACAACTCACGCTGAAGCGGTCTCCCGGTTCTTGGCAACGGCCGACTGGCTCGATGATTCACACCTTCCGTCGATCATGGCTCTTCGTGGTATCGCCGCGCAATTAGACCGTGAACCTAGCCCGGCGCTATGGGCTCAATTCGGTCTATATCACCGTTCGCTTATGAAGGCAAAGCCATCGGATGATGCTCCGTTCAATCCCTACGAAGAGCTATTGCGTCGATAGTGTTTAGTCCTACTAGGTTCACGCCCGCGGCGTCTGAAGACTTTACGGCCGACATCGACCGTTATCTTCCGCTGCTCGAGCAGGCGTGGCGCGAATCTATGGGGTATTGGCTCGACGAATGGCAGGTCGAATTAGTCCGCCGCATTACCGAGCTCAATGCTGACGGGTCTCTTCGCTGGAGACAATGCCTAGTATCGGTCGCACGTCAATCCGGGAAAACAGAATTGACATCCGTACTCGGAATCTGGTCTCTATTGCGACGACCAAACCAATACAATATCGGAATCGCGTCGCAAGTCGACCAAGCCAGAATCCTTTATGAGCGCGTCCAACGAATAACCAACGGAACGCCCGGGCTGAAAAAACTCACCGTCAAAGTAACCGATACCCGGGGAATCCGAACCATCCATGGATCACGCTATGAAATCAAATCTGCTAAAGCGTCGACACTTCAGGGAATCCCTATTAGCGTCGCCGTCGTCGATGAAGTCCATTTAGTCGACGATTCTTCTTGGGACGCTTTAATATCGGGACTCGGAGCTCGAGAAGATTCTCTTATCGTCGGCATTACGACAGCGGGCGACCAGAATTCGGAATTGTTGAAGCGATTATATGCTACGGCCGACAAAGCAATCGCCGGCGAAAATCTTCGATTCGGGGCGTGGATATGGGAAGCGTCAGAGTCCATCGTTCCGAAAGATAAAAGTAAATTGCTTGAGCTGCTCAAACAGGCAAACCCCGCACTTCAGTCGGGACGTATCAACGCGAAAATTATGCTTCAAGACGTCACTTTATTACCTGAACAAGACATCATTCGTTATCGCCTGAACCGATTCGTACACTCCAACGATCACACTTTTATCCCAATGTCTCTATGGTGGAAGTGCGAACGACCGCGAACCGAAACCTTCCCTAAAGGGCCAGTCTTCTTCTGTATCGACAAAACGCGAGACGGGGACTGGGCGACCATCGCCGCGGCCGTACTCATCGACGACATCGTTCATACCGAGATAGTAGCGACATTCGCCCGGCCAACAATCTCCAAACTCATCGCAGTATGCCAACAGCTTCTATCTCACTCACCCGCAGGATTCGTTCTCGACAATCTAGTGATGAAGGACTTGGCTAAGGAAATGGAGATGAGAGGATTCCGCACCTACGTCTTCAACCTGGGCGATATTGTCCGGGCGTCATCGACGCTCTATAACCGTCTGAAACATGAGACTCTCAAACACGCGGGCGACCGAATCCTCACCTATCAGATCCCGCGCACAATCCGCAAGAACGTAAACGACAATTTTAGGATTAGCCGGGCAGATTCCAGCGTGGAGATCGACGCTGTAATGGCTACGACGCTGGCCGTTCACGCCGCGTCAGAATTGACCCCGAAGTCTACGGGTATTCAGCTCTTCATCGGCGCGTAAACGCTCTTCAGCGGGCTCTCACGATGTATTCTGGTGAGTCTATGGAAAACGAATTTATCGACTCTTACGCTGTACCTATTGACCCGATGGACTTGCTCCAATGCGATTCGTGTCAGTAAGGGGATGAAGGGTATCTCGACGTCGTAAGACCCGGAAGGGAACGATGGCGGACTCCGGTTCGACTCCGGACATCTCCACGCAATTATTGACACGCTGACGCAATAATGTTGCGCGTAACATATTTATTCTGACATAATGTTGCGTAATGGGATTCTTAGACTTCCTCAATCCGGTGGCTGGAAGCCGCGAATCCGTCGCGCCATTAAAGAGCCGCGCTAGTGGCAACATCGTTCTTCCGCCACGCAACGCTTCGTCGAATATCTCGACTAAAGAAGCCCTATCGCTGGCCGCAGTCTTCCGGGCAGTCTCAATTCTGTCGACCGCAATAAAACAACTGTCGATTCACGTCTACCGTGATGGCGTCGAATTGCCTTCTTCCCCAATCTGGATTCGTCAACCCGACCCGAAAATCACCCGGGCCGCGTTCTTGGAACAGACCGTCAACTCCCTCGCGCTCGCTGGTAACGCCTTCTGGCGTGTATACCGAAACGGATCGCGTAACGAAGTCGTCAAACTCGAGGTGCTCAACCCGTTTGACGTCATGATCAACTCGGACGATTATGGGAATCTGACGGGCTATGTTTACCGGGGAACGCAAAAGCTCGCAATCGAAGACATCCAACCCCTCTCGCTTCTTCGCGTTCCCGGTAATCTCTACGGTCTCGGGCCAATCCAGAGCGCTCAAAAAGAACTCCTTGCGATTACGTCGACCCGCGACTATGTTTCGGAATGGTTTGCCGCTGGCGGAACTCCAGCTGGAATCCTCAAGACCGACCAGATTCTCGACGGGACTTCGGCACAGGCCGCCGCGGACGCATGGAACGCGCTCGGTTCAGGTAAGACGGCCGTCCTCGGAAACGGTCTGTCCTTTCAGAGCACCTATCTCTCCCCCAAGGACGCCCAGTTTCTGGAAACCCAGTCTTTCGGGGTCGAGCAGACCTCGAGACTTTTTGGCATTCCCGTCAACCTCATGGCAACCGCACTCCAGGGCGGCTCGATGACATACTCAAACATCGAGCAAGAGCTCATTTCATTTACCCGCTTCACACTCGCGTCCTACTACGTCGAGATAGAAGAAGCGATGACTAACCTTCTCCCCGGCCGTCTGACGAACGTCGCAAAGATGAACGTCGACGCCCTACTCCGGTCTGACACGCTCACCCGCTATCAGGCTCACCAGATCGCGCTAGACCCAACTTCAGGCTGGCTCACTAAAGACGAAGTCCGAAACATCGAAGGTCTCGCCCCCGAAGGAATGAACTAATGGAAAATCTCGAAACCCGCGAACAGCTCGTCGAGCTGCGCTTCGACACGACTACCCGCCAACTGTCGGGAATCGCTGTCCCTTATGGCGAAGTATCACCGTCGTATAACGAACGCTTCGCACCCGGATCCGTAACGCTCGACCCTAACGCGCTTCTGTTGTGGCAGCACGACCGTACCGAACCTATTGGCAAGATTACGGCCGGGCAAGAATCCGCAGCTGGATTCCACTTCGAGTCGGCAATCAGTGACACCGTTCGGGGACGCGACGCCGCAACCCTCGCCAATGATGGCGTCCTCTCGCTGTCCATCGGATTCATCATGCGCGACAGCCAAATTGTAGACGGGATCACCGAAGTGCGTGACGCACTTGTTAAGGAGATCTCGCTCGTATCGTTCCCCGCGTACAGCGGGGCGACAGTCACAGAAGTACGTGACGAACCCGATTCGGAAATCCCGGACTCGGCACTCTCTAAGGAGCAAATTGTGGACGAAACCACAGACA
>Ga0209085_1001231_pt1 | contig 16265 bp, 16 predicted proteins | sample C_131016_EF_Meta_FD_187310 | JGI IMG/M metagenome (GOLD analysis project Ga0209085, IMG submission 187310) | Freshwater microbial communities from Lake Croche, Canada to study carbon cycling - C_131016_EF_MetaG (SPAdes) (version 2) | ecosystem: Environmental > Aquatic > Freshwater > Lake...
ACATTTTAAGTGTTTAAGAGTGGCATTATGTTTGAAAAAGAATTTTTTGGTGCGGTGTTTGGTGAGAGAGAAGATAGAAGGACGAAGATAGGAGACGATGGAGAGACGAATAGAATTATAAGAAAGAGATTTGAAAGGAAGATTAGCGTGAGGTTGATGAACATCCATAAAAAGAATATCAGATTGACGAACATCAACGCCGATACCGAATTGCGGGAAACAAGTTTGAGCGCCGGAATAGTGTCCTTTCTGAATAACAACTAAATTGCCAAAACCATCGGGATCATCGCCTTTATCGGTATGAATAGTAGTTTGGAAATTAATATTAGTAGTAATAGTAGTAAAGGCAGTTCCTTTGATTTTGAAATGAGTTTTATCGGCTTTGGCTCTCTGTAATTTATATTGTTCAGGAGTTAACTTTGCATATAAATGATCAATATCTTGAATCAACGGAATGGTTTTAGCAAATTTATCAGGCTCATCCTGATTAAACCGACATTCCCGAACATTGACCGCCGGTTTGAAATTCTTCCTTTTGAATAAAAACTTTTGTCGTGGAGACCATTTATCAAAAAATCCGAAAATATTGGTCTTGGTTTTAGGATTATCCGTGACATTCTTGTTTTTACTACCAGTAGTGCTACCCCTATTGGTAGTCTCTCTCATAGCGTGATGAATAATATTATCATAGAAAAGATCAATATTCTTTTCCGGTAAAACCCCCTTTCTAAATTTTAATAGTAATTTCCCTTCCACCGTATAAACATCGGCATCGTGATCAATAATAAAATCAATTTGCGACGGTTTGACAAATGTATTCATTAATGTTTTCATTTTTTCATCATCGAAATTCTTATCAACGGTATAAACCATAAGAGAGCCCTTTTTCTCTTTCTTAATAATCATATATATTTTAGATATATATTATTATCAGGTTCTCCATCCATTTGAAAAAAATGACGAATAACTAGGAAAAAGATATCCTACTCATTTCTCGATAGCATATATGCAGTGTCGACATTTCAAAGAATCCAACCGACCCCCTACCCGTAGGGAGGGGGTCGGATCCGAGATCCGCGTAGCGGTCGAGAATCATTTGCACTCTGGAACATTTTGAAATAATATCATTTCAAAAAAGAATAATGGAGAACCTGGATAGTTTTTAATCAGGTTCTCACCAAATTAAAAATTGATAATTTTATAAAAAGACATCTCCAGAAGTTGATGAAGTTACTTTATGATATTAAATTGAAAAGATGTAAACCATTAGATTGCGATTTTTGCTTGATGCTAGCATTAAACAAAGATTTATAATAAGAGGTATAATTTTATTTCAAAATTATTTTTGCATTAGCATATATGCAATGTTATTTTCAAAGAAACCAACATAAAGAACAACCGACCCCTACCCGTAGGGAGGGGGGTCGGATCCGAGATCCGCGTAGCGGTCGAGAATCATTTGCACTCTGGAACATTTTGAAATAATATCATTTCAAAAAAGAATAATGGAGAACCAAACATCCGATTCCAATAAAAAAAGGGTTTGATTAATAAATTACAAAATATAATAAAATAAGACAAAATAGATTACGATAGACAGTATTCTTCATCAGACCAATATCCATCATCAGATGAAGCCCAAGCATCATCATCTGCCCAAGATGCACAAATTTTGCGAAGCATAACCGGTTTAGATACTTTCGGTTTTTCTTTATAAACAATTTTTTCTTCCACCACCGGTTTTGCAGCCATTTCCAAATATGAAAATGCCAGGTTCTCTGTTTTTGTATGATTTGTTTTATGCGGAACAAGTTCAGGAAAATCCATTTCGTTGCGAGTTCTTTTTTCACCAACTTGCTTGGTAATGGTCTTGGTCTTGGCTTTTTCAATTAGAGTTTCTTCGAGAACCACAAAACCAGTTTTGATAGGTGCTTTCTCAATAACAGAGGTAGTCTTTTCAAAATATTTAGCAGTGCGAATTTCTTTATCCGCATTTTTCATTTCCTGTTTTTTAAGTTGGCAATATCCAGCAGTATGTCCAGATTTATTACAATATGTACAATTCGTAGCCAGAAGAACAGGACAAACAACCGGACTATTCGCTTCCGGTGTTTTTCTGAGCCAATGATTACTATTCAGCCCCAAATTTGAACAATGAGGACAGTTAGGTCCACGAACCATTTTTGTCGCATTAATAGAACGAGATGACATTTTACAGTTTGATTTGGTGTTGATTATTTGATACTTTTACACTTTTTATAATTTTGTATTTCAATTTTATATGGGAACCTACGGTTCCCCCTATGACCCCCTCCCTTCAAGTAAGGTTCATTTGTTATATTTTCTCTAAATCCCTTTACAAGGGAGGGGTCGTAGGGGAACCGTAGGTTCCCTACATAAAAAAAAGGGGTTTAATTATAATATTACAAAAACAAAACAAAATCAAATATAAAAGCAAAAGCAAACAAATTCTATCTAACCCTTATAAAATGCAATGGTTTGACTAGTAGTATCAAACATACCAATCGGTTTAGGATCATCAATACAAGCAGGATCATACACTTCATTTGTATCAGAACTAACAAACCACTTTTTTCCATCAATAGTCATTTCTACTGTACTAATGGTTCCCTCTTCCTCCTCATCAGAATCATATTCTTCTTCTTCCTCTTCTTTGCTAACCGGTTCTTGTTCTGGTTCTGGTTCTGGTTCTGCAATTGGAATTGTTGGTGTTTCAGGTTTAGCTTGAGAATCAGTCATTGAAACTACCATCTTATCCTTTTTATTATACTTACGCTTTTCCTTAGTATCTGCTTCAACAGGAACTGATTCAGTTTTTGTTTCTTTTGGCTTCTTATTATACTTACGTTTTTCCTTTGTATCAGCTACAGGAACGGCTACTACAGGAGTCTCGACTACAGCAGGAGTCTCGACTACAGCAGGAGTCTCGACTACTACAGGAGTCTCGACTACAGCAGGAGTCTCGACTACTACAGGAGTCTCGACTACAGCAGCAACTTCAACCACTGGTGAAACGTCAACAGCAGGAGTCTCGACGACCGTAGGCTTTCTGTTGTATTTACGCTTCTCCTTCTTTTCTACAGGAACGGCATCCACAACAGTTGTAGGCGTTTCATCAGTAGTCGCACCATCTTTGGGCTTTCTGTTGTATTTGCGCTTCTCCTTCTTTTCTTCAGGAACGGCAGAAACAGTAGCATCTACAGGAACGGCAGGAACAACAGCAGCACCCGCATCGATGGTATTGGCTAGACTAACCAATGTCTCAACCAATTCGGGCTTCTTCTCCACCTGTTTTTTTTGTGTTTTACGAGTTTTAGGTTTATTGCAAGATATAAATTTTTTCATCGATTTCTGAGTCGCATTCATATTATCCATAAAGGAATCGTATAATGCATTTTGTTCTTCCGCAGGCGCGAATAAACAAAGCTCTTTGAAAATCGTATCGCGAAGTTCATCGCTTAAAACATTCTTTTGATGCAAATGTTCAGAGAACCAGAAACCAAATACCATAAATTTCAACCCTTTGTTTGAAAATTTGGTTTTGATATTGGTCTCGTCAATTGCAACGACAGATTCCATTTCGATTTGAGAAGACGACATTTTAAAAGGTTTTGATTGGTTTTTCAACAAATTGATACTCTTCATAAAGTTTATAAATTTGTATTTCAATTTTATGTAGGGAACCTACGGTAAGATGGCCTTCGGCCATCTTACCGTAGGTTCCCTACAGAGAACCAAGAAAAAAAGGTGAAAAAAAGGCGAAAAAAAAGGGTTTGATTATAATATTACAGAAAATTATAACAATAACCTAAGCTACAACATTTCTCAATTCAAAACAGGTTTCAAAAGACATACAGTTCAATATATTAATATTAGCACGGCAAACAGGACAAGCTGTCTTTTTTACTAACTGAAAGCCCGCATATGTAGAAGGGGTATTCTCAATTGTCCCTTTCATACAATCACGACAGAATTCGTGTCCGCAATTCGTTTTAACACGATGTGCTTCATCAGGACATTCCATACATATCGGACATTCTTCTTCAGAAGATACTTCATCTGATACTTCATCCGATACCTTTACGATCTGGATAGATGGCTTCAATGTAGTAGAACGCTCTGCTTCTCGTAGTCTTTCAATATTCAAGCGTAATTGTGAGACTCTCACACCTGTTCTCACCACACGCACACGTGCATTCGGCTCTGTATCAAACAATGGACACACTATATTACTGCGAATATGTCCTAGAGCGCCACAACGAGAACAGCAATTCCCCGATCCAACGTTTACATACACTGTCCGCATTGCTTCACGTTCGCGTCTACGTATTTCTGGAGGACGGGTATTGCGTGGTCTAGGTGGAGGTGTCACTGCACGGTTTTCTTGTTGTTCAGCAATACTCTGCCTTATTGATTGTCGACGTTGGGCGTTACGTCTCCAGTCAGACATAGCTCGGTTCGCAGTATCAATATTTCCACGTTCAAAAGCCCTATTTCTGAATACCATCAGACTAGCAGCTTGAGCCGTTAATGCCGATAATTCCGTATTCAAACGCGCAATAATTGAGCTCATTTTTGCGGATTTTGGATTTAGATTTGATTGTATTTCTCACAAGAAGTTATGCCTTTCGAAAAAATCGTAAAATTGTATTTCAATTTTATATAGAGAACCAAGAAAAAAAGGTGAAAAAAAGGGTTTGATTATAAATTACAAAATATGAAAACAAAATATCAAAATCTAAGCTACAAGAGGAGTCAATTCATTCAAACCAGCAGCAGCCATACAGTTCAAAGACACAATCTCAGCGCGGCACATAGGACAGGGGACAATCTTTTTGTATTGTCCATCTGTATTTCTAATATATCTTGTGGGAGTATTACGAATCATACCGATGACACAACCCACGCAAAATTCGTGAGAACAATTGGACTTGACTCGTTGGGCCATCGCGGGACAGTCCAGACAAATCGGACAATCTTCGGGTTCCTGAGAAACGGTTTCGTCCACATTCTGGATCAACCGAATACAGGGCTTCGCATTTCCTACCTGCTGAGTCCTATTCTCAGCTGCAGCCATTCTTTCCCTAAATTGGGAAATCGACAGTTCAACATTCATTCTTTGTCTCTCTCTTTCTATTACTTCTTCGGGGGTCAATGTCCTTACTATACGCACACGTTGATCTGGTTGGGTAGCAAACAACGGACACGCCCGATTGTTGCGATTATGACCCGCACCACCACACCGGGAACAACAAAAATGCTGCCCACCCTCCACACGGACCACTCGCATAGCTGCACGCGGCTGTATTGCAGGAGGTTGTGTAGGAGGTGGTCTTGCAGGAGGTGTAACCGCACGCACAGGCACAGGTGCAGGTGCACGTGTAGGTCTCCGCTCCGCAAGATCAATCATCCTATTCAGACGATTCAATCGGGGGATCACTTCTTGAACCAATCCTATATTTACGTCTGAATAGAGACGTAAATACATATCTACGTCTCTATTCGTCAAGTTCACCATTCTCGATAGTCTCAACACTGTCTGCATAATTACAGCACGCTGAGAGCCAGACATTGTATTTTGAAGACTCATCGTTTTTTCGGGGGTTAGATTTAAAGGTTGATTATATTTCTCTCAAATAGGTGCCTTTCGAAAAAAATGAAAATTCGTATTTCAATTTTACAAATGTTCAACAAATCCTTCTAGAACTTTCCAAGAATGTTCCTCGAAAGTTCTAGTGCGACTAGCATTTTAATATCCTACTCATTTCCCGACATAAATATTTTCGAGCTTTTCCTGCGCGCCCGGATACACCCAGTGCCTACTGGGTGGGACAGAGAGGAAGGGGGGGTCAGAATGGCCCGGGTGGGTGCGACTGTGTTGTCAAATAACAAACAGGAAAGGGTCCAGTCCAAGGAAGGTCCAGTCGAAGAAAGGTGTAGCACAGGAAAGGGTCTAGTCCAAGAAAGGGTCTAGAGATACAGGAAAGCACCAGCACAGCAAAGGGTCTAGTCCAAGAAAGGGTCTAGAGAGGCACCAACAAAGAGGATGTCTACTCGAGAGGGCACTATAGCATTATTCTCTTTTCAAGTTGTCTTATATATTTGATTGCATTATTATGTAATTGCAACGATTTACACTTAGAATAACCAGTCAAAAAAAGGCCATCATCTCTATATTTCAAGACTCGATCATCAAATAGTTTTTTCGATATCTGAAAAGAATCCATATATGTATCCCCATTTTTCATCATCTGATAAATCATTGTTCTCTCAAAATCATATGCAGTCAAAAGATCCGCCTCTCTTACAATATGATAAGACAATTGATGATCCCCCAATTCTGGGAATCCGCTCATTTTCACTTTGGAATAACTCATTGTAGAAATAATGGCAATAATATTGGATATTTCTACTTCATTAAGAGAACCTGTTCCCAAAAAATCTTTGATTTCAGAAATACCTTCTTTTTCATTTCTGTATTTTTTATCACACATATCGTGTATGATGGCCGATGTAAATATAATATTTTTTTGTTCTTCCAAAGAAGGATTTTTCGGCAATTCACTTTCATAAATTTTATTCGCAAAATGTAAAACATCCATACTATGTTTTAGTGAATGAGATTCATCAATATTATATTTTCTGCTCGTAATAATAACATAGTTGAAAAGAAAATTAAATAGATTCATTTTTCCTTAAAGTATCAAGATATTTTACAGGTTCTCCATAAAAGTAAAAAAAGATGTAAAATTGATTTCATTTTATAAATATAAAAACAATATCACATTATTATTCAAAAGATGACTTCCGCAAACAAAAACTATTATATGGTAGACGATTTTCTCTATACAGAAACATTTCCTCGTGAATGGGCAGAAAATCATTGGTTTAATACGGGTCCAAAGAATTGTAAAGATTGTCTATATTTTGGTTCACTGAACGGAGTATTCATTGGATATTGTGGTGATTGTGCTAAAACAATTTATCATTATTCGCGCGGTTTGGGTTTTATAGATATTGCTACTGAATGCCCGTATGAACTTGTAGATGTAAGTCATTTGGATGATGAATATATTGATGACGTTTTATTAGATTCATATAGTATTTTTGGAACATATTTGAAAAATATTGATCCAGATAATATTGGTGATAAAAATATATTTAAATCTGCTTTTATGTGGCATTCTATTAATAAAGAATTACCCGAACCAATTCCTATGGAAATTGAACAGGAAGATGAATATGCAGATATGCCAGATTTGATTCCTATTTCTGATATAGAAGCAGAAACAGATGCAGAAACAGATGCAGAAACAGAAGCAGAAACAGATGCAGAAACAGAAGCAGAAACAGAAGCAGAAACAGATGCAGAAACAGATGCAGATACAGATGCAGATACAGAAGCAGATACAGAAGCAGAAACAGATGCAGATACAGAAGTAGAAATAGATGTAGAAGACGAAAAAAAAGAGTTATCTTTTTTAGAAGAAATACAAGGAGAAATAATGTATTTTAGATGTTTAATTTGTTAATAGTCATAATATATAATCTAATGTTGCAAACACATATTATTATCATCATCAAACGTTTTGTTTTGTTCTTTATTATGTCCTAATAATTCTTCGTTTTCTTTTTGTAGTTTTCTATTTTCTTTTTGTAATATCATTATTTGTTCCAAAAAACTATTTTTTTCACGTTTCAAAATACGAATTTCGGAAAAGAGTTCATCTTTTAATTTCTCTAATTCAACGCCTCTAGCCAATTGTCTTTCCAAAAGAGTTGTCATAATCAAAATCCAATATTATAATTAAAAAAGTTATTTATTTATAATATTACAGAAAAACAAATCAATTTTATACCTTCGCACTTTTTAAGTGCGTGGTAACAGTTGTATACCTTTTCGCATCGAAGATGCGCAAAGTAACAGTTGTACGTCAAAATATAAAACAAGATGAAACATATCTATTCTACCAAATCATTTGCACAGTATCCATTTCAAGTTGGTCGTATCGAACAAATCGTCCAAATCCATCAAAATCAATTTCATCTAATCTCCATTTAAAAGACATAGACGCATAAACTTCATCATACATTTCGGGTTCTTCATAGAACTCATCAAAATCTGATCCTGGAACAATGTCCTGAGAAAATTCCCAATTCCAAGTATTGATATCATATTTTCGAGTCATTCTTCCGTGAGTCGACATATTCCAAGGCTCCGTATACTTGGGTTCAAATACATTGATTTCATTGATAGAATCATAATCGTAATTTTCGTCATCGTCGCGAATCATAAACCCGCGTCTTGATCCAACAGCAATAACACCCCGACGATATTCATATTGTGTATCCAAATAAATATAATCATCTGTTCCCAAACCAACATCTTTCGTAATTACAATATATCTGCGGGATAAACTGAATGTTTCATCATATTCATCTCCAACTGGATACATATATCCGTTTCTTTCACGAGATAATATATATTCTACACAAGGATAAGAAAGTCCATCCAAAATATAAAATCCTACTGTAATAGAATGAAATCGCGGCGGATTTTGCTGTTTAAATCGTAGCATATGGTGTAGTCGAACAATATTACGATTACAAGTATCGCGATTGAACCGATTACGTATTTCGCCCGTTTTTATGTCGATAGATGGATACCAAATGGCATATTTATCAAGAGAACTAGCACAATCAAGTATATTTTTTATAATTTCATATGGAATTTTATTTGCACAAGATACCATAAGCGAAGCGGGTACAAGCGAAGCGGGTTTAAGCAGAGCAAGAGACATCATATTATTTTGTTTAAAAAGAATAATATAATAATAAAAACATAAATTGTATTTCATTTTTATGTCAATGAAAAATGTGTGTAAATATGAGAACCTAGATGGCATTTTCAATATTTTTCGTAAAAACAAACAAACATACAAAAAATAAATTACGTATTACTTTTCTGTATTTATAGTATTTTTCAAATCTTTCAAATTTCTCCGTTTTTATTTTCAACCCTTTTTCATTATGTAAAAAATAAGTAAAAAGTCCATACAAAAGAAAGGATTCAATCAAACCATAATTTTGAATATTATAAATACCGGATAATATAGTTTCTTCACTCAAAAGTTCTTCTTTCACCATATTCAAAAAAGAAGAATAAACCAAATGAGATGAGGCAATATTATCAAGGGATAATTTTATAAACATATTCTTAAACTGTATTTTTGGAAAATCGAATCCATTACACTTGTTGACAAAGAAGGTCGGAAAAAAAGAAAAATAGAAAAACCGTAAATTCATATATTTTTTTGAGAACACTAATTCTATATTATAATAAGAAGTATTTTTTATATTTTTTCTTCTCATAATCGTTTTCTCTTTCTATTTGTTTTCTCTTTCTATTTGATATATTTACTAAAATAAAGAGACCTAGGAATAAGTGCCGCATCATTTTTATCATCTGTTATACAAAATTTTGCTTCAGGTTCTCCTTCAGTAGTAGTATTATTATAAACAACTGGATATACAATATCAACAACCTTATCTTCAGGTTTATATAACTCCATTATTGTCCGAACAATTTCACTGCGCTCAATATCACCATTTTCAAATTCGACTAAAGCAATATTCTCCAAAATTCTTTCACTATTTTTAATTTTACTCAAAAAATCATATAATCCATTTTCTTTCCCTCTATCACTCTGATTCAAATCGCCAGTAATGATCATTTTGGAACGTTCTCCAATGCGAGTAGCAATCATAAACATTTGATTCGGAGAACAATTCTGCATTTCATCCGCAATAATGATACATCTTTTAAAGGTTCTCCCTCTCATATAAGCCAAAGGCGAAATTTCAATAATATTTGATTTTACCATAGAATCCAATTCCATTTTAGAATAATATTCTTGAAAGATATCCATTATAGGTCTTGTCCAAGGATCCATTTTCGAAACCAGATTTCCTGGTAAATAACCAATATCCTCTTCCACAGGAACAACTGGGCGCGTCAATACAATTTTATCAATATTACCGGCTTTTAATTCAGTAATGGCGTGGCTACAAGCAAAGAGTGTTTTTCCGGTTCCTGCAGGACCTACACCTAAAATTATATTTCTTTTATAATCATTCAAAAAGTCAACATATTTCTTCTGGTTCTCATTCTTTGGTAAATAAAGTGGTGTATAATAAGTATTTAACAATGATGTTTTTGGAAAGACGGGCTTAGACCTCATATGCATAAAACTATTTTTATTCAAAGAAAACCGACAAAAATGAGAACCGGACGAAATATGTATTGGTAAAAAAGACAAATTCATAAAAAAGGATATTAAAAATGTTGATTTCATTATAAATCCTTTTTTTATAACATATTATCCTAAATTATATTGGAGAACCTAACTATTATAATCATTATAGTATAACAATAATTATACTATAATTATGCAGTAAAATTGATTCAAAATGGTAAAAATATTATTTTTCCAAATAAAAAACAATGAGAGTCCATTCGGAAATAATGAGTTTATTAACCAAATATAGAAATGTTATGATGGAACGCAATGAGAAAAATGAAATTATTTTGACAATCAATAAAAGAAAATTAATTATACCGTCCAATTATCCTCATTACCCTCCGCAAATATTCATAAATGATATTCCATTTGGACAATATATTATTCCGCCATCAAAAGCACTAAAAGATATTAGCAATGATTTTGCAAAAAGTATGAAATCAACTATATTTGAAAAATCAATCAGTTCTTTTATCTATTGGAAACCAACGTGTTGTCTTTCAAATCTATTTGATGAAATAGATGAATTAAATAAAATAAAACAAAAGATAAAAAATATTATAGCTATTCATATGACAACCGAACATTTTCATTTCCCAAACGAATTAAAATTAGAGATTTATAAATTTTTATAAACAAATGAATATTTGAAATGATAAAAAGTTTATAAGCAAATTTTGTCAAAGACATTTTCAGCAGTATCTAATCCTCCTTCCATCCATTGTTGATTGTTTTCAGAAACATTCTCTCCACAAACGTATAATTTTTTTTGATCAAAAGGTTGCACCATAAATTGACTAATCGCGTGGCTATCTGCCCCTTTCCCCCAATATCCAACACCACATTCCCAATAAAAAACACGTGTCTCCACCGGCATAGGAATCATAATACCTACTACTTGTTTCATCAATCGCTGTAGTTCCTTAGATACTCCCATTTCACCCTTTTTTAAATATAATTTATGCCAAAAATCGGCAAATATATTATCCGTATAACTAATCATAATAACCCCCTTCTCAAAATCAATCGGAATTACCATACGTAAATTATTATTCGTTGTAAACTTGGGTAAATCTTTTAACCAAAGATGTTCTCCTTTTTTAACGTCAAATTTAGAATAAATACGACAAAGAGTTCCGCAATTCACTTTTTGTAAAACATTCTTCAATGGACGAAAAATAGGAATTTTCTCGAGAACATTTTTCGTGACGGCACATACACATCGTTTTCCCAAAAACGGATTTTTATTTTCTTTACAAAAAACAGAGAACCCAACATCATCGCTATCAATATTGTTTACTTCTCGGTGTTTTAATAATCGTATATGTTTGTTTTTCTCAATCTTGAGAACCAATCTTTCAATAATCTGTGAAAGGCCTCCGGATAAACTATAGAATTGATTTTGTGGTCCTAAATTCCACACAAGTTTGATAGCATCATACGCATTCATAATAACCAGCTCAGAATAATAACCAAAAGATTGTTTTATAAATTCGAAATTTTCTTTTCCAACTATTCGCAAAGCATATTCGCCAAACGTCTGATTTTGTAGAAATTCACGGGATTCAAATTTACTGGCAATAACAATGTTGGTAATCAAACCAGCATTGGGAAGAGTTTCGCCAAGACGGGCGTCCAAGAGTCTCAAAAAAAGAGGATCCAAAAAACCATAAGAATGTCCAGAAGGAGCATCCAACACCGAATTTTTCTCTTGACCAGAACCATCCACAGGAATATAGACCGCGGAAGAGGATATATTTACAACTTTTTTACTGAGCCCTAATTCTTTGATCAATTGAATCAATAAAGTATGTCCATCATTGAATCGACCCGCCCCGGCTTCAACCATCATATGTCGATCGTGATACGTGTCTACTCTTCCTCCAAAGACTTCATTTTTTTCTAATAAGAGAACCTTCCAATCAGGGTATTTTTTACTTATTTTATAAACAAGGTATAATCCAGAAATACCTCCACCAATAACAATAGCATCATATATCATTTAATATATACTGTTATTTTTATTTTTTATTTTGCTTAAAAATCATCCATAATAAAAATCATCCATAATAAAAAATACATAAAAGCCGTTTGTTTTCATCATATTCCTCATTTTTTCGATATTGATACATAACACCAATGTCTGTTTCAATTGTATAACCTCTATCATTGAAAAAATTGAAAATCCAATAAACATCTTCTTCCAATAAATTAATAATCTTATAAAAAGGATGATGAACAGCAAAGACCGTTTTTTCATTTTCTTCTGATTCTCTTCCTAAATTTTGAAAATACGACCGAATTGCAAACGTTTCAGAGGAAACCAGAGAACTCATTGGACCTTCTGGAATCTCATCGACTGTAATTATATTTTCAAATTTATCAATATCTTGATTAAAGATTCTTTCACTGTATAAATAAAAATATTTCATAATCAAATAAAATAACTAGGGTGAAAGTGTTTATATAAATTTTAAAACTATATAAATAATCAATAATATAATTATATATTAATATCTACCCCCCCCCTCTTTATGAAACTGTTCTTTTTCTTTATTATGCAAACAATTTCAAGTTTTCGAATTACCTATCCATTAATTACCTATCCATTAACTACCTATCCATTAACTACCTATCCATTGACAAGAATATCATCTACAGGAAATATTCAAAATCAAGCGAATCAATTATCCGATTCTATCATATTATTAGATGACAATAATATGGACGAAAAAAACAGCACAGACACAAGCAAAATTATAAATTCGCCCTTCAAACCAAGACCAGGTCCTCCTTGTTGTAATTTTATTCCACCACCCAGAGAACCAAAAGAAGAACCGGAAGATATAGTATGTAAATTTTTGAAATCGTTGTTTTTCAAGAAAGAGTCAGATTTATTTGTATAACCAATAATTGAAATGCGTGTAAAGAATCAAATATCATATCTCTTTTGACATAATACTCGACGAATTACATTAAACGGATTATCAAACGTATATTCATCCAAATGAGAAGAAGAACCTAAAAAACAAAAATCATTGATCAATGATTGTGAAGAACCCGAAAGAAGAGAAACACGTGGAGTATTATGAAGACAAGGAGGATATTCCAAAAATTGATTTGATAAATTCCAATAAATAATATGCGGAACGGTAAACGACTTTTTATAAATACTTTTCAATCCAGCTTCTTGAAATAATTTCTCTATTTTTTGATGTGTTTCTTCTAAAAAATTGATATGATTCATATCCGATAAGACAACAAATACCATTTTTCCGACTTGTTCCGGAGTCATATTTGTAATAAGAATGGATTGAATAATTAATTCAATCGATTCAAATATATCAGAACGCGTTCCTCCTTTGGAAGATTCTATTATTTTTTTAATCATAGAACATAAATTCAAACAATCATCCAAATTAATCCACGAGGGTTGATGATCAATTGTAATGATACGGTTTTTAAAAGAAGATTTACTTGCAAGAAGACAAGCTATACCAATGGCGTTATAATAAGGTATCATATTAGAAGCATTCATTGATAAAGAAATATCCACAATAGGAATAACATTTTCAAGAGGATAACAATTGTTTTTATAATGATTCCAAATATTTTCCAAAAAATATGTTTTCTCTAATTTATTCAAAAAGAAATCAAAATTAGAAAAATTATCTGCTGGTTTGCTGACACATAAGGGCAATATCATTCTATTGATTTGTATAGCCTCTTTTACAAAAAAGGAAATGTCTATTTTATAAGATTTATTTCGGAAATAAGAATTAGAAAAAAAATCCTTAATAAAATTAGGTTTTTCTTTTTCTTTTTCTATTACTTTGACTAAAAAATATGTATGTAATTTATTTGAACATTCAATTCTATCTAAGTTTTTATCCGAAAAAAACGCAGTCTTTTGTTTTATAAGAGTTCCAATATTTATTCTTTCTGGAGATATATTTTTCCAATTATGAGAACATTGTTTTATTTCAACCGTATCTAGTAGAGAATTCAACATAGAAACAATTTTTCTATAATTTGAATAACATAGATTATTTCTTCTGATTATTGAACCTTCGCACATTATTGAACTCTGACACGTTTTTTTACTATAAAAAAGATAAGGTGTATGTTTTTTTGCCCAATGGATGGCCAATTCGCAAAATAACCAGCCATATTTACTCTTTTCCCGAGGTATCCATTTGGCCACCAATGATTTTTGCTTCGTTTTATTATTCAAATCATCATACAGTTGTTTATTTATAATATTCATAATTTCTTTAATCAACGGTATAGACGCTATTGGATCCATATTTTTCGCATAAGAACAAATATGTTTCATATCTCGCCAACATCCATAGGGAGGTCTATAAATACCATTCTCATTACATTTTGAATATACAAAAGAATTGACCAAGGACATTGCATCCTCAGGATAATATTTATAAAAAGCAGTAATCATCATATAACTAAGATATTGTTCTCCCTTTCCATATAATATATCGCGCGTATAGAGAATCAATTTCTGTATCAATTGAAAATATTCTTTGTCGTTATTTTGAAAAATACTTCTTACTAGTGATTCAAATAAAAGCGCTAATTTTTTAATTTGTATAGTATTTTTACACCAAGAATTTGTTTCAAATCTTCGGTGAGATAATATATAAAACAAATGAACAATATCATTTTTGAAAGAATACATTTTAATAAAATACCAAACTAATTGTTTATATTTTTTCGAGTTTTATTATTATCCGTTTCACGAATAAGAAATTTTCTGGACTTTATTTTACTGCTTGGTATAAAAATGGAATGTTTCTTTCTTATCATATCTTCTTTATCAGATAAACCAGATAATCTGGGTTTTGGATTCAATGAAATATCCTTATCTTTTTCCAAGAAAAAGATATAGATTGCATTCAATGGATGAAAAATAAAAATAGATGGCTGAAAAAGAATATCATCGGGAATCGGCATTGTTTTCAAAAAAGAAGGAGAACCTAGACCCTGCACATAATTTTGAATATAATTCGGTTCTAAATCAATATTATAAATCAAAATATCCATAAATACATATTTGGTTAAAAATAAAGATTGTTTTTTTTCATTGATTATTTTCAATAATGTTTCTTTTTTGAGAACCGAGCAATCCTTTGATCCTTTTTCATTTCCTTTTTCATTTGACAAAAGATGTTTTTCGGTGACAACCTTTTCAATACTGGATGAACTATTTATATAAACAAAATGTATAGATACGGAAGACATAGGTTCTCGTTGAATGTTTTTTTCAATATGAATCATTTTGTTTTCTTCTTCAATCCAATCCAAATCTAATTCCATTATTGATTATTTGTATAAAAAAAATATTTTTTTTTATATATTCAAACAAATCCAAAATCAAAAAAGAAATAATCAGAAAAGAAATATAAAGAAAACGAACAATATATATTGTCTCTAAACCGCGAAAAAAATATAAAAAAACAAATATTACATATTAATAGGAACCAGTTAATTTGAAAATCGATAACAAGTCTGCTTTCGAGGCATTGATAGTTATATTTTTATATATTTTAATAGAGACAGCATATTATTCATAAGAAATAATATAATGGGATGGTTGAATGATCCATCCTATTATATGCAATATTTATCCTTTCGCTTTATAATACCCGTGTTTGAGCCAAAACAATTTTCCAATACCAAGGATCACTATAGACAAATTTTATATCTTTTCCTTCTAGTAAACGATTCCAAATAAAAACGGCTCGATCATTAGATTCATTTTTTTTAATCTTGATTATAATACGTTTGAAATCCGGTTTTGATTTATTCGGAATTTCATTAATTTTTTCAATATATCCGATATTTAATTTACAAAACATTGAAAATATATATTGTTTTGAAATAATAGAACGGATTTGAGGGATACATAAAAATTGGTATTTATTT
>Ga0209085_1001234_pt1 | contig 16261 bp, 27 predicted proteins | sample C_131016_EF_Meta_FD_187310 | JGI IMG/M metagenome (GOLD analysis project Ga0209085, IMG submission 187310) | Freshwater microbial communities from Lake Croche, Canada to study carbon cycling - C_131016_EF_MetaG (SPAdes) (version 2) | ecosystem: Environmental > Aquatic > Freshwater > Lake...
TTATAAAGCCCCACTGAGCCAAATAAGACTAAATAAGACTTGGGGGGTGTTGGAGTTGACGACCCCCGACCACTCAAGTCTGTTTGCAACTTTCTGCTGCAGAGTTCAAATTCGTACCGACTTGCTTTTCATCCCACCTCTCCTCCACATTTTATATATACCCTATTCCTTACCTATTTCTTATATATATATAATAATAATAATATAGATAAGAAATAGATAGGAAATAGGTATATAGGGAGAGTGGGGTTGGAGAGGTTATATAAAGATATAAATCGTGATATATATAAATGGCTGAGATTCTTAAGTACTTAGAGAAGCATAATATAGCGTGGATTCCCATCAATATAGACGAGACTAATGGAAAGAAAATACCATCACTACCAGTGAATTATACCTCAGACTGGATTCACTTTAAAAATAATCCTACGGCGGAGCAACTGCTAAAGATTCAAAAGCATTATGAACAATGCAATTCAATCGCTATTGATACTAGAAAAGTACATCAAGTTGATGTAGATGAAATGTCGCCCAAAGTTGAACGCATGATGAAAGACACACCATGGTTTCCTTCTTACTCAAAAGGATATCCCCACTTTTTCTGCGTAGGTCAAAAAATTACAAAGAACTTACACAAACTCCATGGGTGTGGTGATTATCTAACTGGTCAATGGAGCTATTGTCGCAAAGACGCAGTGGTTCATAACTCAAATTGTTCTATGCTCGTGTTCAATACTGAAGATCAAAAGGATTTGGGAGAAACGCAAAGACTAATTCAAAAGTATGTACCTAATCACTCAAAGACTCAAATAACAAATATACTTGATAACGGAACAATCAGAACCAACGGCCATTATTGTTTCAATATTAATAAACCTCATAGATCTAATCATGTATGGTTCAAGATCAAAGATAATAAGATTTATCAAAAGTGCTACGATCCAGATTGTGTAGATTCAAACTTTGAGAGCCAAGGTTTTCTTATGACTGAAGAAGAAGTTCAATCACCATTTGAGGAATTTGAAAAAACACATTGTAAAATTATGAATCCCCCTTGCTTCTTGCGAGAATATAATAACTCAATTCAGATTTTAAATAAAAACGAATTGTCTATGATGTACGAACACATGGAAGCAGTTGATAAGAAACCGTTCATATATGCTTGGCTTCATAGTCCTACTATTAGAACTTATGAGAGTATGGACATGCTTCCGTTCCCATGCAATGTTCCCAAACTCATATATAATTTATGGAAGGGATGGGATGTGCCACAACATGAAGGGGGAAAGGCGAACAAGTTCTTTGAACATATTAGAAATTTAATTCCTGACAGAACTGAGAGTCAATGGTTTATAGTATGGCTGGCGCATATATTTCAAAAGCCAGGTAAGAAGACGAGTATTTGCCCTGTACTTGTTGGTGGTCAAGGATCAGGCAAGGGATTTCTTATAGAACAAATGATTGGAAATCTTATGGGAAACAAGTTTTATCATACAAACGACCCAAAGAATGATTTGTTTGAAAGATTCTGTGAAGGACGCAACGGCAAGATGCTTGTGAATATAGACGATTTCAATGTAGGAATTCTAAAACTGAATAACGATCCATTCAAGAGTCTAATTACAGGTGAGCGCATAACCTATGAACCAAAGGGCAAAGCAAAGATTTCAAGTTTTAATTGTTCCAACTTTATTATTACGACCAACAACAGTGAGCCTGTAAAGATTGAGACTGACGATAGACGATATGCACTTTTAGGATGTTCAAACAAGCTCGTGAATAACCACGACTATTTTGATAGACTCAGCAAATACTGGGAGAAGCCTGAGAACAGGTGGGCAGTATTTGATGCGCTTAGGGATATTGATATTACGCAGATTGACCTGAAGAAAGACAGACCGATCAATGCCATGTATAACGAAATGAAAACCTTGAGCGCAGACAAAGAACTCTTGTTTCTTGGACAACTTATGAATGATAAACAAATTGAATACAAGAATCTGTATCAGACTTTTACACACTGGATTCAAACAAACGGATTTGTAGGATATACGCCTAGAAATTCAATTTCGTTTGGTAAATATATTTTGAAAATTGATGGAGTGTCCTCAAGGCAGAGCAACGGGACTGTATATATTTTTGATCACAAAATCGTGGGAGAATATCTGGCTAAAAAGGGTGTCAAGGTTGATGGCGTGTGTCAGTTGGTTGATGACGATTATTAATTACTTGCTTGATAATTATCAGAATGTTGTGCACCACCAATAGGGGGGGGATGATCTAACTGAGGAATACCTTGATTCGAAGGAGTGTGTTGAGAAGAAGTTGGACTATTCACATGATGCTGAGACATTGGACTTATAACTTCACTCTCTTCTGGAATCAAAGGGTGATGCCAATCCATTGTGTAAGATTGATCTGCTGATTGATTATGTCTTATAATTGCGCCTCTAGAACCAACACTCTCCATATAGTATTATATATGGAAAATTTCTAAAACTCGATGTGTACGACCAATATCCCGTGCATATTGTTCTGCCTCGTCTTTAGTTACAAAAGATTGTGCAGCTTTTTGATTTCCTTCTACATATTCCACAATCCAATTTATAATACCACCACGCATAGGAGGATTACTATGAGAGGTCATTTCGGGAAGTTTAACTCGACTTAATTTAGATGAAACAGCTGCTTCTCCAGCATCTCTCGGTCGTTTGTTTCTTGTTGTTTCAACAGTGTCACTTGCACTTAGGTTTACTTGAGCTTTTGGATCACCAATTCTCATTCTCTCGGCTGCTTTTTGGTCATCACCTTTCGGAAAATTGGGAACTGCGCTAGTTACTTTTTTCTGTTGTACAACATATACTCTAGACTTTTTAGGTGGGTTAGGACTCGGTGTATAACAATCATCTGTGTCAAATACAAAAGACTCACCTTTTATTGTTCTGAATATTTTGAATTTTGCTGGTGTAAAAAATTCTTGATGTTCTTTTGCGGATAGTTTAGGTTCAGTTTCACTAGATTTTGAACGAAGATCATTTGGATCTGGATCGTTTGTCAATTGATCAAATAAAGCATATTTTAAATTCGGACCAAAATCATTTTTTTTTAATTCATACCCCCTCCTGGGTTCTGGAGGAGTTAAAGGTAATTTGATCCACCATTGATGTTTTCTTATATTTGTATCAAATCGCTGATAAGTTATATGTCTCCATACTTCATCATTTTCATTTTCAAAATATATTACCGGTTTTTTAGTTTGTTTACAAATAACAGCATTAGAAAACTGTAGTCTCATTTTATACTATTCTACCAGAAATTTTATTAAATAATTGAATAACTTGAGATGACGCTGATTTTGCCCACGAAGGTATTCCTCTTGCAATTTCTTGTGCATTCTGATCGATCCATTCTTTATCACTTTGAGACATGTGAATTTGAGGACTAGCACTGAGATTTGCAATTTGAAACTGTTGACAATTTTTATAAAATGGATCATAATTAAAATAATTTGTTGCTCCAACTTTTTCGATTCCATTTTCAATCATTTTATTTACAGTCAACCCTGGAGATACTGAAATGCTACGATCTTGTTCTTCTGCTCGTCGATCCGCTCCTGCCAAGCTCATCATAGGCCTTTCATTTTTTTCAAATATAACATGCTGTCCATTTCCGAGACCGAGACGCAAAAACAAGTGGAAAAACTTGTCAATCGGAATAGGTCCTTTATGAAGAGCATTTACGATTCCACTTAGTGCACCAGATAGGGGTATTCGACATGAAGTAATGCTTTTAATTGTTTCATTTCCTACACGCTCTATGAGAGCTTTTGTTTCACCAACAAATTTATTAAGGTCCGGAATAATTTCATTGAGTTTTTTAACAATACTAACACCCGCTCCAATCACTTTTTGTACATAGTTTTGACCTTGGCCTAAAATTTTAGCTCCTTGTCTCAATGTAGAACCTATAGAAAACGGCATTTAATATTAAGATACATTTAATTTTGGTATATTTTGTTTAGTCGGAACATAATGCCCACCAAATACATCACCATATTTTGGAATTGCTGAATAACTCGGAACTGTTAGAACTGATGATGTAGTCTTTGGTTCTTTTATTTTTAATGGTGGTGCTGGAAAGCCTCGCATTTATATTTAGCTGAGAAATTATTCATGAAGATATCCAGAATATGCATAGAATACTAGAGTCAAATCAAGTCTAGGTCCTGAAAGAGTAACAGTTGGGCCCATAGATCTTACACGAATATTAATATAATTATTATTGAGATATTGCATATCAGTTATTGGAAATCCTACATTATTAGTATTAACTGGAGTACTGTATGGTGGTAAAGTAAAATAAGTAGTGTCATTTTTTGTAGAAAGACCAGACCAAATAACTGAAGAAGAAGTAGAAACGCTAGGACCAGTGGTTTCATCATCGCTAGAAGCATATTCATCTACCCAATCTCTTGATGAAACTATGTCGGGAAGACTAATTGTAAAATGAAAAGGAGGATTAACAGTTTCATCCATATTAACATATTCTGCTTGGACCATAGTACGAGTAGGATGAAGAAGTTGAACAAACTTGATTGGTACTTTAAATGTAAAATTTAACACATTACTTTCAATATCTGGAAGTGCCATCCGTTGAATCACCAACCGTTGAGGTTGATAAACCTTGTGATCACCACGCTCCATCTTTAGAACTTTGGACATTTTGATCAATGATGAAAGAAATACCCTCTCATCTGAAGTAATCTCTTTATTCTCGTGATCGTGCATTCTGGGAAGTCGCATCATTATTACTATACAAATATTTTTATGGAGAGAAAAACCAATTCATCCCAAATGAGATATTAGGTTCAAATATTATGCTTGATGGTATTTGACCGTCTAAAAAATTGTCTGATGTTACGAAAAAATTGGATCCATTTTCAAAATCAAAATGTCCTGTATAAACGACTGTTGCGTCTCCATATGTTGTTATTGCTCTAATAGTTGAAAGAGGATAATGAACAAAAGGAACAAAAAAAATTATATGTGGTGGACTATCAGTATCATCTGGAATAAAAGATACATAATATTGAAATTCAGTCGTCATTCTAATATAATGTACTCATTTAAATTTTTTCTAAATTGTTTTTGAGGTTCTTTTGGATGAAAATCTATAACCAAAAAGTCGTGAGGACTATCATTCTCGTGACACTTGTTAAAAATCTTCATAAACCCCTCTTTGTTTATAGATCCACCGAGTTCTTCTGCAATTTGCTTAACGACATCCTCATTCTTTTGTCGACCTAAAAAAAGTGTCGTAAGGTTTTGCCTGACTGACCTCGGAATTCCACTCGGACTGTTGTATGATTGAGCCATGAGCCAAACTGAAAGTCCTAAGCCTCTCCCCACATGCCTATGTCTGAGTAAAAGATTGATCAAAGGATTCTTTGCGCTCTGAACATAGAGTGGAGTCCCTTGACAATCGTCAATTATGAGACCGAGAACAGGCCTATGACCATACTTTGAAGTTGGAGGACGATCCAAGTATCCTCCTTGTAAAGCCATTTCAAAATATTCTTGCGGTATTTCGTTTAAACGCACCTTTTGATTACTTAACAATTTTTGAAGAATTTTATACATTTTCAAGTTTTTCTCATATTCCTCCCATTCAGTTTGTTCTTCATTCACTTTACGAATGACATCAGCAACAGCCTCTCCACATGGTATATGATATTCATCTTCTTCATCAATCCCCAATGGATCAAATATAGGTCTATTTGATGCAATAGTTGGGCTAATGATAAAAACCCTATCCATACATCCTTGATTCTTGAGCCCTTGCAACAAGGAAGAAACAATGACGGATTTCCCTGACCCTCTAGATGCAACCACAGCACTCAATTGATGCATCTTGAACTGATTAGGTGGAGTCTCTATCGTAAAAGCAGATTTTTTAGGAAGTTTTATTTCAAAATTGGGATCCTTTATTCTAAGAGTCTTCATTTATCCTATAGGTACTGGAGAATAAAACCAACCATTTATTCCAAATTGAGCAGCAGTCCCATCACTACCTGCAATAAAAGTTACACGATGAAGTGTTTCACTACCGAGACCTGTTGAATTAACTGGAAAGCAATATAGCCAATATTCATTACCTGCCACGAGACCTGAAACAGTAACAGTTGGTGTTCCGATTGCTGGTTTTTGTGAAGAAATCCATGTTTGACTAGTGTAATTATACAACATAACAGTTTGAAATACATTGGACGCAGCGACACTTGAACCAGCTGGATTAGTCCAGGTTAAAGTCGCTGAAGTACCTGAGGTTGTAATTTCTCCAAACTGATTTTGAGGTGTTGGACAATAATAAGTTCGAGTTGTAGTACCTAAACCAGTTACAACTGCAGTTACTGTATATAATGTGCCCGGAACAAGATCATCAAATCGAACTGGCTGTTCTGGTGCCGCCAGTGTTAGAGAAAGTGGTTCTGTTCGACTATAACCGCCGGCCCCCGTCATTGAAACAGTTCCAGTTGCTGGATAAGATGATGCACCTACACCGGTTGCAATCAAATAAATAGTATTAGGTACTCCTTCTCCGCCAATATTACGAACATAAAGCACAATACCTGGAGCAGTATTTGTAGGGGTTACAGTTATTGATGTTGTTGAAGAACTCCAAGACCGTGTACCGGGTGGTGCTACTCTGTTAACTTTAACGCTTACTGTATAAGTTGTACCTGATGTTACTGGAAAAATAGTTAAATCTGCACCTCCCATTGATTCATATTGTACTGTTCCATCTGCATGCCATGAACTTACAATGTATGTTTGACTAAAACCACCGGTTGCAGTGAATGTAACCTGAAAATCCCATGCACCCGATGGAGGAACCCATGATAAATTAACTTTCATCCCTCCATTATTCTGAATAGAAAGTCCAGTACATGACAAATTACTAACAGACGACGACATTTATAATCTACAGAGATATATTTTTAGAATAATGCGGCATTCCCCAACGAGCATCATACATTTGTTGCCCCTGGAGAGTTTCATCTATAACCATTCCTTGTATCCTGTTCCAAAGGCGAATTGCTGGATCACGCATAAGAGGTTTTTGCTTGAGTACCCCGTGAAATCTACAAGAACCTTCAGCTCGGGCCATCCCAATTGAGCCGTAAGTTGATCCAGTGGCGACTGAAACATGTGAAAAGTGATTCGGTTCCCTGTATCCCTTGAACAATTTAAAAGGCTCTGTGGCCTGAAGCATTGGATTCATCATTCGAACTTGATTATATTTAGCAATTCCTTCCGGCATTTATATAATCATGGATTAAAAAAAAAGTTTATTCCAAATTGAGGAGCAGTCCCAACTGGAAATGTTATATATCGATAAGTTCTAAAATCACCCCATGTTCCTGTTATTGAAGATTCTCGATTCTCTTCTATCACCCGTTCTGTATAACTAAAAGAGCCTTTTATAACAACATCAGGATGATAATCACTGCCTGATACAGTTGCTGATATATTTGGTATTGTATATGGATTTGATTCAGGATCAAAATTAAAATTTATTTTGTTATCAAGCACATATGTAATTTGAAATGTCCCTTGAGGTCGTAAGGGAAACATTTATCATATGCAAAGATTTAATAGACCACCTGGATCTGCTGGTTGGCTCCGACTCGTAGGATGGAAGTGAAGCAAGTGAAGATGTCTGTGCGATCACCAGCGTTGTTGTTATCCTGGTTAAGATAAGCGACTGAAACTGCACCACGAGTATCCACGCCCGAAATCAGACGAGGAATTTCAGAATCCATAAAGTCCAGAGCCACACCCATCTGGTACCCCGTGTTCAGATAGACCGTCGGGGTCGTAGAGTTTTGGCCCGAGCACCACTCATTGTGCATATTATACATTTCTTGGTTGAAAAAGAAGTTATTTACCGGGCTAATCTTGTAGTTGGGAATAAAGGCGTTGTTAATCTGGTACTGCCAATAGTTGAATCCGCTCGACTTTGTACCCGCACCACTTGTACCATAACAAGTTCCACTTGGGTTCGAGGCGGTCGTGCAGAAATAAGGAGTCTTGTGTACCATACCCATACGATCCTGAGACTGAGGACCCATACCACAAGGGACTGTACAAAGGTTATTGTAGTTCTGACCGGGATTTGCAGCACGATTGCAAGAGACCACCTTGTCCAGGGACTGCGTGTTCACTGAAAAACGAGTCTGGCTGGAACCACCAGTCTGAACCTGGTTAATGTTGAAATAGTTGGGATAAGGTATCTCAATTTCGCCACCGCTGGACAACTTATGGTGAAGCATATCATCCACAAAGTTGTTGTCGAACGAGCAAGTGCGGATACTGAAGAAGATGTTCTGGAGGCTGAAATCAGGCAGCGAAGACACGGTCCATCCATCAAACTGAGCATCATCATCATATGGAACCTGAGGATGAGAAACACCAAGGACATCATTCTGGGCTAGAGTTATGCGAACCTCAACTTCACCAAGCATTTGGGTCTGGATCCACGAGGGCTGGGCCTGGAAAAAGGAGAGCCAATCGTGAATAGAGTGGTAGTTGTTGTTATTGGGAATCAGACGAGCCTGAACACCAGGATCATTCTGAACAACGGTGGCATAGATCGTAAAAGGAGTTGTTGTACCGTTGGGAGCAGCAGCAGCAGTAGTTGCACCGGTTGTAATATTCTGAGTAGAAGTATAAACCAGCTTAAACTGATTTACAAAAGAACCTGGTACCTGATTCTTCGTTGTCTCAAAGGCTACAGCGACTGGATTAACCTCCGTAATTTGTGGAGGACCAGTAAGAGCACCAGCTGATGCCAAACCAAAGAATGCTGCCGTTGGAGCATAGAGAAGCTCGTATACACCCTGGCCTGTACAAGGGATCGGCTCAGAAGTAGTCGTATTGCAAATAACAGTGGCCGTTGTTCCACTAGCTGTAACCGACCAGTTAGAGACATGAATAGGCACAATCTCTGTGCTGGTAGTAATCGTACCGCTATTTGCGACATAATTACCATTAGCGTTAAATGTAGGAGGGGTGTCGCTTGGTGAATAAATGGGAACCGTATCCTTTTCGTTCTGAAGCTGAGTCCGAGCCAGAGACTTGTCTAGCTGCTGATGACTTTCCTTGAGTAGGCTGAAAAGCAGATTATATTGCTGGAGATTGAGCAGACCGAGACCATTGACCGAAACCTCGAGACGAGAAATCAGAGACTCGATACCCTTTGGCAGAATACCACGAAGAACATTATCGCCCGCACTTATGCTTGTAGCACCATTTGTAACTAGAGTCTCAAAATGCATTGCGAACGAGTTGAGATCCACGAGAGCCATTGGGAGACGAACAATAATCAAACCACCTGACCCTGCGCTGGTGCTATTGAGGGCATTCACACGAAGAATATTGGTGCTGGGCTGAGCATTATCGGCCAGACGATGTAGGTAAAAACGAAGATTCTGAGGAACCACGAGTGACTGACTGAAAAGATCCATTTATAATTACCATAGATTTATTTTTTGCGAGCGACTCGTTCCTTGGCCAATTTAAATTTTTCATCCAAGTCTTCCCGCCTTTTCTTGGCCTCATCATCTTTAGCCTGTTGCTCGAGGGCACGATCAATTGAAGCTTTAAGTTCAATCGCCTCTTCCGCTGTCAGCAGGGTTGCACCCTCTTTGTGCTTGAGAATTTTGATCCTGGGATCATCTGGGCTATCATAGATTTCTACTGCGCCTTCAATAATCTTTTCAACTGGCTTCTTCACCCTGGGAATCTTCTTGAGGTTAATCTCCTTGTAGCCATCTGGGTATTTATCTGGATTTTTAATGCAATACTCAATTGCGTCCTGGATAATTGAGGGTGGCAGACCCTTGTAAATTCCCTCAAAATAAGCAACAGCATCTTCCATAGAATCAAATTTGGACTTTCCCTTATCGAACATCTTTTATAGAACGAGATTTTCTTTTTTAACTTTTTCTTCGCTGATAATAAATGGCACCCTGTAAGTATGCAAAATGTGCTGAGCCCCTCAAGCCTGGTTCAGATCAACTATTTACCAGTCCCGTATATTTTGGATCGAAATTAGGAAAATATACTGGGACTGTAAATAAGCAAACAGCAATGGAGCGCCAAGGATATGCTTTAACCACTCGTTTCAATTCTGCAATCAAAGATAAGGAATCGCTCATAAAATTTATTCAGCGTAGAGAATTGCTCAGAGGATCATCAAGTTATTATGGTTCACAAATTGAACAACTCAAAAAAGAAATTGATGATATCAAAAAACAACGAGATTACGCTGAACAAAGAAATCAACACATTATGGATATATTAGTTAATAATGCTGGTAGGATGGTTCCTATTGGTTTATTTCAATATACAATGCCTACTAATCAACCTGTTCAACCAGAAGGTATTGTTGGTGAACAACCTCAACCCACTGCAATCCCTGAAGAATCAGAAACTGAAGAATCAGAAACTGAAGAATCAAAAACTGAAGAACATACTCCAGAAAGGGGGGAGGAATCTGAAACCGAAGAATATGCACCAGTTCCATACACACAATAATATTGTAGATATATAAATGAGGATCATACGATCTCAGGTTCAATATATAAATAGTCTTGATCGGCAAGAGAATGATTACATAAACAACTTTACAATAACTTATCCAAACAATTTCATACCTATAGAATCAGAACAATATGTTCGAATGTCCTTAGTTTCTTTTGCAACCTATAATTACTTTTTCTGGACGAATAGGTACAATAATGCGTTTAATGTAACTATAAGTGGAGTCGATTATGTTTGTTTTCTTCCTATTGGATTTTTTTCGGTGGCTGATAATATAAAAAATTTTACAGACATTTTAAATAATATTGTTACTAATCAATGGGGATATTCTTTGGGTGTATCGAGTACCTTAAATTCTGATGGAACATATACATTTACAAATGGATCAACAAATTGGACATTATCGTTTGAGGGTCGATCACATTCATATCTCAAAATAAATGCATCTTTGATTCTTGGATTTAACATAGGTGGTAATTATCCTTTCAATACTTCGCAGAGCACGAGTATCACGGTCCCAAATAGGTTTAATTTTCTTGCAAATTCAGATGTCACTACTCCTTCGCCACCAATCGTAGGCGAACTTCAAAATATTATTCTTCGCATGAGTGTTCCTCCACAGAATATCGCATTTAACCCGGATACAGGATATATGGACTATGTTGAAAGTTTTGCTTACATCCCAGCTAATGGATATTTGCCCTTTGCGCCCATAGTTTATAATCCACAGGATACAGGGACTTGGACTTGGCAATCCCCTTCTCAAGGATCTAAACTTGGAACTATCCGTTATATGTTGCTTACACCAGCATACCAAGAGTTGCCTATGGTTGCTGATTATACCATGTCTATCAAAGTTGATATTATGATTGATGATGAAGTTGAACAGATGAAACTCATGAAACAATCTCTGAAATTACAAAAACTACTTTTAATTCAGAACGATCATCATCATCAGGATACTACACAGGCAGTCGAACCGGAACCAGAGCCAGAAGAACAAGCGACTCAAGACGGTGGAACCCGTGAAACCGAAGATCAACTTCACGAGGGCCCAATAGACTATTACGGAAATAATCTTTACTATAATTAAAGATGGGATTCTTCGATAAATTAAAAGATTTAGGAAAAAAGGTTGGAGGAGGAATTGCGAACGCCGCCAAGACCGTCGGTCAAGGAATAGCGCATGCTGCCACTGAGGTATATAATGATGTAATCAAACCTGGAGCAAAACTTGCTGGTCATGCATGGGACAAGGCAGCACCTTACATTGCAAAATACGGAGAAAAAGCTGCGGCTATACTTGCTGCTACTCCAGGCCTTGAAGAATTTGCCCCGATTGCCGAAGCAGTAACTAAAGGCGCACAAGGGTATGAAGGCGGTAAAGAAGCTGCTAAAGCATGGAGAGATAAAAATCCTATAGAGGCTGCCAAGGCGTTACAAAAAGTTGCTGGAGTATTCAAATAATAACTTTTTTCTCTGACTATAGAAATGGACACACAGGAACAGACAGCGATAGAAGTTAAGAAGAAGGAATTAACACCAGAGCGTCTGGCCCAACTACAAAAAGCTCGTGAAAAAGCTCTTAATACAAGAAAAGAAAAGGCGGATTTAAAGGCGAAAGAAAAGGCTCTTGTAAAACTTGAACTTGAAACAAAGAAGAAGGATGTAGAGAATCGAATGATGGCCTTGAATAATCCTGAAAAACCAAAAAAAGAAAAGAAGGTTGTCTATGTTGATCCGTCATCGTCATCATCTGAAGAGGAGATTGAATATGTCAGGCGACCCAAAAAGCCAAAGCTCGAGGAACGGATATCTAGAGAAGATCTCCAGGACCAGATGCGTCGTCTCAAGCGAGAACAGATGATGGGTATGATGTTCGGCCATAGGGCATATTAATTTTCTTTGTATATTATAAATGGGATTTTTTAATAAGGTTAAAGCAAATACTAAAAAACAGCAAGAATTTGCACACAAGTTGTATTCAGGTGAATTTTCTAAAAATAAATTACCATCAATGAAGACAGGGGGTGTTGCAAAAACGACATGTCCACACATTCTACACAAGGGTGAGATGGTTATTCCAAAAACATTAGTGAAACATTTTAATAAAATTTTAACAAAATAATTTTCTTTGTATGTTATAAATGGGATTATTAATGGCTGCTGCAGCAGTTGCAAGAAAAAGAGAAAATGCTGCACACAAGATGAAAACAGTAAAAATAACCGAAAAAGAATTACGATCAATGAAGACAGGGGGTGTTGTAAAAAAGACTTGTCCCCACATGCTACACAAGGGTGAAATGGTTATTCCAGCACCATTAGTGAAACATTTTAATAAAATTTTAACAAAATAATTTTCTCAGCAAGTATAAAATGGCATTTATCGGTGCAGACGGAAAAGTTCATACAGTTTCTAACAAAGGAGCAAAAGGTGCAGTGAGAGCCCCAAAAGGCGCAATGCGATTCTCGAACGCAATGCCCAGTATGAGATATGGCGGAGTGGTTGGAGCAAAAGGACCTCATATGCTTCACAAGGGTGAAATGGTGATTCCAGCACCATTAGTGAAACATTTCCATAAAATTCTAAAGAAGTAATAGAATGCCATTTGTAATTTTAAAAAATCAAGGTACCAAAACTTTCCGTGTTGTAAATAGTCAAACCGGAAAGGTTCATGCTTTGAAACATGCACAGGCGCAATTAAGATTGTTAAATAAAATTATTGTATGAAACTAGTATGTCTGTAAGTTGTAACAGACTTGTCGTGCGAATGAAGCATAAGACCTGCAAGCTCAGCCCCCCTAGGACTATCCGTGTTGTATGTGGAATTCCTGAAAGTGGCGATAGTCCTTCTAAGTCCAGACGGGACATCCTTCAGAGGAGAATCCTTGGAACCATATGGGAAGTTAGGAAATCCAGCCTTTTCAAGACTTTCCAAGATCCATTTATTAAGATGTTTGACGGGGATCAAGACGGATCTGGGATGTTCAGTTCTTCTGAAGATGTCACACAACTCAGGGCTGAACTTGTAGACAATCTCGTCAGGATATTGGTCACCCTTAGTCTTCCATTGTCTGAGGTGGAGTTCAATATTATGTCCACCAGAGTCCAATACGAAATTAGGCTTATCCACAGTATCATCACCCTTATGAATTATTGGCATACCCTCAAATTCGGACCGTATGGGGATTTCATTGAACATGCGAAAGAAAAAGTTTTCTAATGAATTTTTTCCAAATGTCTTTTCAATAGCATCTAATATATAATCCCATCTATAAACTTTTATAGATTTATTTTTTGCATCAGTTGATTCATCAGATTCGTCTTTTAGATTTTTCAAAATGATTGAATATTTATGTTTCAAATCTGAATCTAAATCAAGATTCGAATAATTTACATGGGTCGAAAGGGTTTGCCACTTTTGCCTCAAAGTCTCTTTGTTTGCATATTTACTCTTCAAAGCCTCTAATATTTTTTCGGGGTTTTCAAGTGTAGGAATGACATTTTCTTCATCTCCACCAGCAATTTTAATAATACTTCCAAACTGTTTATATCTCTTGGCTATGTCTGGTTTTGGTGGTTCTCCATTTATAATTCTATTTTTCAAAAGATACTCTACACTCTCTTGGGCACTCACCTTTTTTGGAGCCATATCCATCTTTACAATTGGTCTCCTTAAATCTGCTGGAATAATTACACGCTTCTTATCATCAAACTGAATGCCATACTTTTCAATCGTTTTGGGTGTTGGAGGCTTTTTAGTTTCCATAATTCGTTCGTAACACCTTTTGCGTTGAATGTACCAAGAATTGGGATGCTCCTGACCAACTGTTGTATTGTGATAGTAAGACATATAATATACTATATGATTATTTTTTTAAGTACCTTTTCACGCACCACTGGGAAGTGTAAATGTTATATTTAATTCAACTTGTGCATCTCTATTTAGAGTTTCATTTACTCGTTCAAATTCTCTTTGAAGTGCATTGGATAAAACATTGTACCATGGAACTTCAATTATTGGATCCATAAAGGGCTGGCGACATAAAGGGCAATTGTTGGATCTTTCACCCCAACGATCTATACATCTTCTATGAAATGAATGCGAACAATCTAAAGTTTCTTTTGTTCTTCGTATGGCTTCATGACATATTGAACACTCTGGAAAACATGAATCTGGTCTGTGATGTATGCAAAATTCATTGAGTCCTGGATTTTGTCTGCACCCTTGTTTAGCACATACCATTCTTATAAGAGTCACAGATATTCTTTAAATAGATTTTTTTTTAATTTTTCTTTAAAATCATTCATGTGATGTCTTGCTTCATTTCTATAAGCTTCAACTTTATGAAACTCTATCGAATCCATATGCTCTTGTGTTATCCGTGGTCTACCTATCTTTGCCATATCTCTAGCAATAATACCAGGAATTTTATGATAAGTAGATACAAAAAAAGATAATTCTTCAGTTCTTACTTCCCTATCATATTCTTGTTTTTTTTTAATGAATCTATTAATTTCTCTCTGACTTATGATGTGAACTCTTTTGTTATATACATAAGCATATTTATGTTCTGGATCACTTATTATATGTGTAAACATATCATATTCATTGTCATAAGTATCAACTGAGTTATATGCATTGATATGTTCATCGACAATATATAATTCATACATTATATATTAATATATATTATAAATATATGGTTTGGTATCAAGTGTTTGATTCTGCATTCTGGCTTACTATAGCAGGGATATTAGCAGGGGTCATAGGGGTGGTTATTAATGGATGTTTAAAGAGCAGATGTAAAGAAGTTTCATTTTGTGGTATTAAAGTAGAGAGAGATACTGAAGCTGAAGATCGTGAAGCACTAGCTGTTCCAAGAAGTGTTGAATTGGTCAATCAAGCAGTTTGAATCCTCACATTGAATCTACGCTCTATGTCTTTTATTGCTCTAGATAGTGAAGGTTTATTCCAGAGCAACCACCGAGACCAAAAACCAGCTGTGTATATATTATTCCAATCTTCTCTTGATCTATGTCTGTTTAGATATAATGTTTTTCTTTTCACATCATGATGTTGAGTATAATCTTGATAGTCTGGATCACCAAACGAAACCTGCTTACCATCTGGGAATCGTACAGTCCATTTCTTTGTCGAACCTCTTTTTAAAATCAGATTCATATATTATATATTAATATTCTAATGGCTGAGCTTCTCCCCAAAAATCATAGAGGCCACCTGCCATTTTAGGTTGTGGCTTATCAACATCAATCCCATATCGCTTTCTAAGTTCTCTTACAATACTCGGAGGAATAACATATGTTTTATTATCAAGATCTACGGTTGCCCAATAAGAAGCCATTTATATATATCACGATTTATATCTTTATATAACCTCTCCAACCCCACTCTCCCTATATACCTATTTCCTATCTATTTCTTATCTATATTATTATTATTATATATATATAAGAAATAGGTAAGGAATAGGGTATATATAAAATGTGGAGGAGAGGTGGGATGAAAAGCAAGTCGGTACGAATTTGAACTCTGCAGCAGAAAGTTGCAAACAGACTTGAGTGGTCGGGGGTCGTCAACTCCAACACCCCCCAAGTCTTATTTAGTCTTATTTGGCTCAGTGGGGCTTTATAA